>Ga0210144_1000006_pt1 | contig 138739 bp, 107 predicted proteins | sample Muzzi_PWA_D2_FD_185532 | JGI IMG/M metagenome (GOLD analysis project Ga0210144, IMG submission 185532) | Wetland microbial communities from San Francisco Bay, California, USA, that impact long-term carbon sequestration - Muzzi_PWA_D2 (SPAdes) | ecosystem: Environmental > Aquatic > Marine >...
GTGCCGCCGTCCACCAGGTCGACGGTGAGCTCGGGAAATGGGTCGCCATTCTTCAGTCGATTCAGTCGATTCTGCGTTGTCATCAGGTCTCCTCGGGAAGTGACGGGGCGTCCTGGACCCGGACGGTGCCCGGAAGGGTGTACGCGCCGTGACCTGTCCCGGATCGTGCAAGCACGAGGCCAGGCTTCACCGGTTGCGCGAGCTCGCGGGGACCGCCGGGGCCCGGTCAGGGGGTGCCGGGAAAGTCCATCCGCGCCAACAGCGCCTGGAACCGGGGGTCGCCGCGCAGCGCGTCGAGCCGTGGATCGATGGCGAGGCCGGTGAGGTCGGTCTCGCGCTCGGCGAACGAACGCTCGAGCCAGGGGATCGCCTCGTCGACCTCGCCGAGGGCCGCGTACTCGAGAACCACATCGTAGGGCGACTGGTAGTTGCCGGTCTGCCAACGGGCGAGCTTCTCCTTGATCGCCGCGCGATGAAGCGCTTCGAGACCCATTCCTTCGTAGGTGCGACGGAGCTCCTCGCCGTCCCCCCGATCGTCGTCGGCCGGGTCGAGCTGGTCGGCCCGGATCCAGGCCTCCAGGGCGTCCGGGTCGTGGCCGAGGGTGATCTCGATCCATTTCAGGTTGTCCCAGGCGTCGTAGTAGTCCGGGAACAGGTCGATCGTGTGCCGGGACTGGGCGATGGCCTCGTCGTCCCGGCGGGCGAGGAACAGGTGCCAGGCGAGGGCCGTGTTGACGACCGGTGACGCCGGGTCGATGGCGAGCGCCCGCCGGATGCTGGCGATCGCTTCGTCGTGGCGCCCCAGGGCGGTGAGCAGCGCGCCCCGCCAGAGCCACGCGTAGGCCGAGTCGGGGCGGAGCTCCACCGCCCTCTCCACTTCCGCGTCCGCCGTGCTCCAGTCCCAGTGGACGATCGCCGCGACCAGGCCCATCGCCAGGTGCGCTTCGGCGGACTCGGGGTCGAGCTCCAACGCCCGCCGGGCCATGATCTCGGCCGGACCGAAGGCTTCCCGCGGACGCCAGTAGTCGTAGATCCCGAGCAGGGTGTAGGAAGCGGCCAGGCCGCTGTAGGCCTCCGCGCTGTCCGGTTCGACCGCGGCGGCGCTCTGGTAGGCGGCGATCGCCCGCTCCAGGCCGTCGCGCGAGCGGCGCTCGGAGAAGTGGCGGGCGATGAGGAGCGACTCCCGGGCCCGGTCCTTCCCGCTCGTCCAATCGCTGGTCCCTTCTCTGGTCGGGTCGCCCGAGGCGGCGGCCGGACCGGGTGCACTGGCCGCGCCCGGCGCTCCGCCCGACACTCCCCGCGACCACGCAAGGGCCCACCAGGTGCCCGCAATCACCAGCGCCAGGGCGACGGCTGCGGCGACGGCTCGGGAAACCCAGCGCCGGTCCGGACGGCCGTCCAGGACCGGCTCCACCGTCGCCACGAAGCGGTATCCCTTCCTCGGGACCGTGGCGACAAAGCGCGGCGACGAGGCGTCGTCCCCCAGCGCCTCGCGCACCCGGGCGACGGCGGTGTTGAGGCTGGCGTCGAGGTCGAGGTGGGTTCCCGGCGGCCACAGCGCCTCGTGCAGGGTCTCGCGCGACACGGTGGCGGGGGCTGCCTCCGCCAGGACGATCAGGAGGCGGAGCGGCAGGTCCTGGAGCGGAACCGGCTCCCCTTGCCGGGAGAGCGTTCCGGTCTCGCCGTCGAGCTCGAAGCCGTCGAAACGATAGCGCCGCGACACCGGCAGATGGTACCAGCGGCGACCGGGGTGCAGGGAGCTCGAAAGCGCCTTACGATGGCTGGTCAGACGCGCGTCAGATCCGCGTCAGGTCCGGTCGATGGACCCGCGGGGTGCCCGCGCACATCCTGGGAGCCACGGCCCTCGCCGCGAGCGGCCGGCGCACCCCGACCCGACGGACGAGCCCAGGAGATCCGACCATGCCCACGACCCAGAGCCCGACTGACACCCCGAACCCGACCCCGCGCCGGGCGCCCCAACCAAATGGACCGAATGGACCGAATGGACCGGCCGACACGACCACGACGGACGGAACGGACCACCGCCTGACCCGCTCTCTCCTCTTCCTGCTCCTCGCCCTCGCGGGGGTCAAGCTCGCCCTCCACCTCGGAGTCAACCTGTTCGGCGGCTACGGCATTTTCCGCGACGAGCTCTACTACCTGGCCTGCGCCAGCCACCCGGCGCTGGGCTACGTCGACCAGCCGCCGCTGTCGATCTGGATGCTGGCCGGCGTCCGCGCGCTGCTCGGCGATTCGCTGTTCGCCATCCGGCTGCTGCCGGCGATCGCCGGCGCGGCGGTGGTCTTCGTCACCGGGCTCCTCGCCAGAGAGCTCGGCGGCGGCCGCCTGGCGGTCGCCCTGGCGGCGCTCTGCTCCCTGGTGGCGGGGTTCACCCTCGCCGTCTCGTCGATCTGGTCGATGAACATCTTCGACCTGCTGCTCGTCGCCGTCGCCCTGCTGCTCCTGGCCCGCCTGATCAACACGGAGGATCACCGCCTCTGGATTCCGCTCGGCGTCGTCCTCGGCCTCGGCCTGCTCAACAAGGTCGGTGTCCTCTGGGTCGGCCTGGGGCTTTTCGTCGGCCTCCTCGCCACCCGGGAGCGGCGCTGGCTCAAGACCCCCTGGCCCTGGATCGCCGGCGCCCTGGCCGCGGCGATCTTCACGCCGTTCATCCTCTGGAACGCGACCCACGACTGGGCCCATCTCGAGTTCATCCGGCGAGCGGTCGAGGGCAAGTACGCGGGGCTGACGGCCTGGAGCTTCCTCTCCGGCCAGCTGTTGATCCAGAACCCGGTGACCCTGCCGGTCTGGCTCGTCGGCCTCGGCTGGCTGCTGTTCGCGCCCGGCGGCCGGCGCTACCGGCTGCTCGGCATCGTCTGGCTCACCGCCTGCCTGGTGCTCCTGGCCAACGGCCACTCCAAGGCCGAGTACCTGGCGAACGTCTACCCGGCCCTCTTCGCGGCCGGCGGCGTGGCCTGGGAACGCCTGCTACCGGACCGCAGGCTCGCCCGGGCCGCGGCGGTGACCGTCCTCCTCGCCGGCCTCGTCTTCGCGCCGTTCGCGACCCCGATCCTGCCGGTCGAGACCTATGTCGCTTACGCGCGCGCGCTGGGCGTCCAGCCGTCCACCCCCGAGGGGCACGAGCTGGCCGAGCTCCCCCAGTTCTACGCCGACATGTTCGGCTGGCGGGAGAAGGCGGAGGCGGTGGCGGCCGTCTACCACGCCCTGCCACAACAGGACCAGGAGAAGGCGGTGATCTTCGGCCACAACTACGGCCGCTCCGGCGCCATCGACTACTGGGCCGATGAGCTCGGGCTTCCCGGCGCCGTCGGCAACCACAACAGCTACTGGTGGTGGGGTCCGGGCGACTGGACCGGGGAGGTCGCGATCGTGCTGGGCGGCGACCGGGAGGACCTGGAGCGCCGCTTCGCGTCGGTCGAGCTGGCCGGCCGCGCGCCGTGCCGGTGGTGCATCCCCTACGAGCGGAATCTGCCGATCTACGTCTGCCGGCACCTCTTCCTGCCGGTCGACGAGCTCTGGCGCCTGGCGAAGCACTACGACTGAGCTGAAGCACTACGACTGACGCGGGGCGTTCGGAGAGAGCGTTCACTCCTCCCGGAGCGCCTCGACCGGGTCGACGCGCGCCGCCCGTCGGGCCGGCACCCCGGTCGCCAGCAGGGCCGCTGCGGCGAGCACGGCGGCGACCGTGACGAAGGTCACCGGGTCGTGGGGTGAGACGCCGAACAGCAGGCTGCCCATCCCCTTGGTGAGGGTGTAGGCGACGAACAGGCCGAGCGCGAGCCCGATGCCAGCGAGCACCGCCCCCTGGCCGAGCACCATCCGCAGGACGGTCGCCGGGCGGGCCCCCAGGGCCATGCGCACGCCGATCTCCCGGGTGCGCCGGCCCACCGAGTAGGCCATGACACCGTAGATGCCGACCGCCGCCAGGATCAGGGCCAGGGTCGCGAACACGCCCAGCAGGCCGGCCAGGAAGCGGGACGCGGCGAGCGACGAGTGCACCAGGTCGGCCATCGGCACCACCTGGGCGACCGCTTGCTCCGGGTCGAGCGACCAGACCGCCTCGCGCAGCGGCTCGGCCAGGCTCTCCGGCGGCCGATCCGAGCGCACCACCAGGGTCATCGAACCCGGAGGCCGTTGCGCCAGCGGAACGTAGACTTCCGGATCGGGCGCCTTGTCCAGCCGGTTGTCGCGCACGGAGCCGACCACCCCGACGATGGTCCACCAGGGCGCGTCCTCGCTCCGGACGCCGCCGATCTTGAGGCGCCGGCCGATCGGGTCCTCGTCGGCGAAGTAGCGCCGGACCATCTCCTCGCTGACCAACGCCACCTTCGGTGCGCCGGCGTCGTCCGACGGGCTGAACAGGCGGCCTCGCACCAGCGGCACGCCGATGGTCTGGAAATACCCGGGCGTCGCCACCCGGTAGTCCGTCGCCGGCTCGTGGCCGGGCTCGGGCATCCGCCCCTCGATGCCGAAGCCCACGTCGTGCTGGTTGCCGGAGAGCGGCAGCACCGAGACCGCGCCGGCGGAGAGGACGTCCGGCCGAGCCTCCAGCCGGGCCACGGCCTGGTCGACGAAAGCCGCCACCCGCTGGCGCTCCGGGAACCGCGCCGACGGGAAGCTCAACCGCCCCGACAGCACCCCGGCGGGACGGATGCCGGGGTCGACGTGGGTCAGGGCGTCGAAGCTCCGGATCAACAGTCCGGCCCCCACGAGCAGGGAGAGACCGAGGGCGACCTCGGCGACCACCAGGACGGAGTGCAATCGGGACCGCCCGCCCACCGCGCCCCGCCCGCCGCGATGGAGTCCTCGCGTGACCGACGACCGGGCCGCTCGCAGAGCCGGCACGATGCCGAACAGCAGCCCGGCCCCGGCGGTGACGGCGAGGGCGAAGAGGAGGACGGACGGGGCGAGGGCGATGCCGTCGGCCCGGGGGATGCCGGCCGGAGTGGAGAGGCGGATCAGGTCGACGCCCCAGGCGGCGAGCAGCACCCCGAGGGCGCCGCCGGCCGCCGCCAGCACCAGGCTCTCCACCAGGAGCTGGCGAACCAGGACGGTCCGGCCGGCACCGAGGGCCGAGCGCACGGCGAGCTCGCGCTCGCGGTCGCCGGAGCGCACCAGGACCAGGTTGGCGACGTTGACGCAGGCGATCAGGAGCACCAGCCAGACGGCGCCGAAGACCGCCAGGATCGGTGTGCGGGCAGGGCCGGTCACGGTGTCGCGCATCGGCTCCACGGTGACCGCGGTGTCGGCGTAGTCCGCCGGCCGCACCTCGCCCAGGCGCTTCATGACCCGATCGAGCGACGCCTTCGCCGTCGCCATCGAGGCACCCGGCGCCAGGCGCCCGACCACGCGCAGGTAGAAGTTTCCCCAGTCCTCGTCGACGCCGCGGGTCGCCAGCACCGACCAGAAGGTGGCCGCGGGCTCGAGCGGCGGCCGGAAGCCGGCGGGCATGACGCCGATCACGGTGTACGCCTCCCCGCCGACCGTGACCGTCGAGCCGACCGCCAAGGGATCGCCGCCGAACCGCTGCTGCCAGAGATCGTGGGAGAGGACGAGCACCCGGTCGTGACCGTCCACGTCGTCTCCGCCGGCGAAACCGCGCCCAAGAACCGGTTGGACGCCGACGACGTCGAAGTAGTCGCTGCTGACCAGGGCGGCCGGCACCGGCTCGGGCCGGTCGCCCAGGGTGACGTCCGGCTGCCAGTCGGTGATCAGCGACAAGGCCTCGAGGCCCCCTCCAGCGTCCCGTACACCGCCGTCGTGCCAGGCGGAGAAGACCGAGCGTCCGGTCCATTCCTTCTGCGGCCCGCCGCGCCGGCTCTGGTCTTGCCATACGGTCACCAGCCGGCCCTCGTCGGGCAGGCCGAACGGCTTGACGAGCACGGCGTCGACGACGCTGAAGATCGCGGTCGTGGCGCCGATGCCGAGGGCCAGGGTCAGGACGACGGCGACGGTGAACCCGGGGCTCTTGGTGAGCGAGCGGACGGCGTGGCGGAGGTCCTGCCGGAGACGGTCCATGATGGCGAGGTGATGGCAAGGGCCGTGCCACGCCGGAACCCGCGTCGAGGCGGGGGATTCGGGCGACGTCTTGACGCCCGGCGCGTCCGCTTCCGCGACAGGCCGTCCCACCCGCGGACGGGCCCGCCGGCCGCTCAGAGCTTGTGAAGCAATCTCCGCCCGTCGCGAGGGCGTCATCCGGACGCCCCTCGCAAGGCGCGGCGACGAAGGCGTAGCAGGGCCTACGTCGAGGAGCCGCAACGCCGCGATGGGCGATTCGGGGGCGCCTGCAGCAGGGCCGGAGGTTGCTTCACAGGCTCTCAGGCGAGCTTGGCGATCCGCCGCTCGAGCCGGTCGAGGGTCTCGGACAGCTCGCGGGCGGTCTGGAGGGTCCCGGTGGCCCGCTTGCCCCCTGGGGCGGTGAGGTCGCGGCCGGCCGCCCGGGGCTTGAGGCCGGCGTGGCTCCACAGATCGCGCTCGGCCTCGAACAGGATGTCCTCCCGCACCTTGACGCCGTGGCGCTCGAGCACCGGCGCGATGGTCCGAAAGTTCTCCTGGAAGTAGCGGCGGGTCTGGAGGTACGCGTGCTGGCAGACCGCCACCCGCTCCTCGAAGCTGAAGATGTTGGTGAAGAACATCCGGTAGTCGTCCCGCCGCGGCTGGAAGAGCACCCAGTCCTTGCCCTCGTAGCGGTTCTCGTACGCGCGCATGCCGACCTCGAGCCGGGAGTTGATCAGCGTCCGGAAGGTCTGGGAGAGGACCGCCGGCAGCCCCCGATCGATCAGCTTGCCCCGGCGCATGACGCCGCGCTCGACGGCGCGCACCGTGTCCACCGGCACGATCGGGTTGACGCACAGCAGCAGGTCGACGTCGCCGTCTTCTAGCGCCACCGAGGCGTGGAGGGTCTTGCGCAGCACACCGTCGACGTAGAACCGGCCGTCGATCTCGACCGGCGGATAGAGGCCCGGAAGGGCCGTCGACGCCTGGACAGCCTTCGAGATCGGCACCGTGTCGCGTCCCGGGTCACCGAAGCGGACCGCCTCGCCCTTGTCCAGATCGGTGGCGACCACGAAGAGCCTGGGGCCGAGCTCGCGGAAGTCGTCCGTCCTCCCCTCTCGCTCGAGGATGTGCTCCAGGTAGGCGCGAACCGGCTCGTTGTCGAACACGCCGACCGGCAGCGCCCGCCCCATCCGGGTCAGCGCACCGAGCAGGCTGGTGTCGACCGGGTGGCGGATGTAGTCGAACAGGGATTCGGCGAGGAGCCGTGGGACCGAGGCGGCACGGCGGGTCCACTCGCGCACCCCGGGCGAGAGGAAGGTCTCCGGGGTGAACGGGTGCTCGCCCGGCTCCTGGGAGACGATCGCCCGGCAGAGCTGGGCGCTGTCCAGGCCGTTGGCGAGGGTCGCGGCGATGAACGAGCCGGCGCTGACGCCGACGTAGACGTCCAACCGGTGAAGGTCGATGCCGTCGAGGACCTCGTCGAGGGCGCGGACCGCGCCGATCTCGTAGACCGCGCCCTGGGGGCCGCCGCCGGCCAGGGCGAGGCCGACGCGCGGCCGGGTCGAACGCTTCTTCTCGGCCCCCCGTGCGTCAGGCACGCGGACCGGGCGGGGACGGGCGGGACGATCACCGTGGGTTGCGCTCATGGTCGGGCGCCGGTGTCAGTTGGCGGAGCCGGTCCCTCGGTTCGTGTGCAGGGTCTCGAGCTTCGCCGTCAGCTCCTCGACCCGGCGGGAGAGGTCCCGGATCTCGTCGCGCGTCGGCACACCGAAGCGGTGCATCGCCTCGGTGATGCGGGCGTCGATCTTGTTCTCCAGGTCGTCGAACCGGTCGCCCACCTTGGAGCGCGCCTCCGAGCGAACCTCGTCGACACGTTCGCGGCTGTGCGCCTCCCACTCCCGGCCCCGCTCCACGAGCGTGTTGAACATCTTGGTGCCCTCCTCCTCGGCCACCGCGAAGGCGCCGAGGCCGGCGAGCCAGATCCGCTGGGCAGACTCTTTGAGCTCACTCCGGACGTCCTTGCCGCCCTCTTCTTCGCTCGTCTTCTCAGCCATCGGGGACCTCGCTTCCTGGTCGTGGACTGCCGGTTACGGTCTCGCCCTCGCGACGGGGTGCTCAGCCCTTCGCGGACTTCGTCTTCTTGGCGCTGCTTTTCTTGGTGGTGCTCTTGCCGGTCGCCGCCTTCGGCTCGGCGGCGGGCTCCTCTTCGAGCTGGGTGAGCGAGCGCTCGAGCTGCTCGAGCCGGTCCTTGAGGACGGTCATCTCCTCGCGCGCTCGGCGCACCGGGCCCAGCCGGTCGATCGACGCCCCGACGAACCGCCCCACCCGCGCTTGCACCTGCTCGAAGCCGGTCGAAACGGTCCGCTCGCCCAGCCGGACGAGCTCATGGAGCAGCTCGCTGGGGAGCGGCGCCGCGCCCTTGCGCCCCTCTTCGACGATGATCTGGGTCAGGGTCTGGGAAGTCACGTCCGCCGACGTGGCGTTGTCGACCACGCGCACCTCCTGGCCGTCGCGGATCCAGGCGGCGATGTCCTCCAGCGAGACGTACCGGCTCTCCTCGGTGTCGTAGAGCTTGCGGCTTTCGTAGCGCTTGATGAGCCGGATCATGGGAAGTCCTCTCGCGGATGCCCTCTCGGGGGTTGCCCGTCCAGGGGCTCTCTCTCAAGTGGTTTCTCAGGTGGTTTGGGGTGGTGATCTCACATCACGCCGGCGCGTCGACGCCTGGGGTCGAGCACCCCGCCGGCCCCGGTGCATCCTCCGGCAATGCTACCGCGGCGCGGCAAACCGGTCAACGAGGATGCCGCGCCGCGTCAACGAGCACCGTCTCCCCTTCCAGCCGGCGGAGCAGCTCGCTGCCGAGCGCGTCGAGCGCCTCCAGATCGGTCGGCTCCTCCGCCTGGAGCGGCAGCCCGACGACCGGCTGCTCGGCGTGGACGAGCCCGCGGAGCTGTTCGAGACCCCGGTGGTCCTGGGCCCCCAGCCAGGCGAAGAGCGTCCGGCCGTCCGGAGTGCACACCGGTCCCGCCGGTTCCCCTCCGGTGAACCGCTGGTTCTGATCGTCCTGGTCCGACGGATCCTCCTGGTCGGGAAACGACGGATGCACCCGGTTGACCACGATCGGGCCCAGGGAGTAACCCGCGTCCTGGAGCCTGCGGGCGAAGAACAGGGTGTCCGGGATCCGCTCCTCCCCCGGACCGGCGACCAGAACGAAGCGGGTGCGGCGCGACTTGAGCAGCTCCTCGACCTCGCTCGCCCGCTCCCGGAAGCCGTCGTAGAGCGGGCCGAACGCCTGGAAGAACTCGAGCATCTCGCGCAGGAACTCGAGGCCGATCACCCGGTCGAGGAGGTGCTCGATCTTGCGGTCCAGGAACTTCCAGCCGGTCGCGGCCTTGAGGTGGCCCTCGTCGTCGAACCAGTCGCGCAGGGCGAGCTTCAGCGCACCGCTCTCCAGGAAGCCGACGATCCGCGCCGGCGCCTCCAGGAAGTCGAGCGCCTGGCGGGTCGGCGGCGTGTCCAGGACGATCTGCTGGTAGCGCCCCTCGCGCGATACCTCGAACAGGCGCTCGACGGCCATGTACTCGAGCACCCCGGAGAGCGTCCCGGCCAGATGGCGGTAGAACCGGTTCTCGAGGATCCGCCGCCGCGCGGCCTCGTCCGGCGCATAGCGCTCCACCAGGCGGTCGAAGGTGCGGCGCGGGTCGAGCAGGCTCGCCTCAAGGGTTCCGGCGCGGCCGCCGTCGTCCCCGGCACCGGCCGTCTCCCCGACCGGAACGGCCACCGGCACCTCCCGGTCCCGGGCCTCGTCGGTGACGCCTAGGGCGTCCTTGAGCCGGAGTGACGGATCGAAGGTCATGACCAGCGTGTCCCGCCCCCGGCGGGCGGAGCGCAGGCCGAGGGCGGCGGCCAGGGTGGTCTTGCCGACGCCGCCCGCGCCGACCACCACGACCAACGGGCTCTCGCCGGAGAGCAGCGCGCCGCGCGGTGAGGCGCTCACAATACGCCCCCCTGCGCCCTGGGGCGCCGTCCCACCGAGCCGAGCGCCCGCTGCGGGTCGCTCAACCAGCAGGCGCCGAGGGCGGCGACCAGAGCCGGACCCCGCGAGATCGGCAGCAGCGGCAGGCCGACCATCTCCCCGGGCCAGGAGTCGGCCAGGCGCTCCAGCTCCCGGCGGTTGATCGCCCGGCGCCGGCGCCAGAGGTCGAACAGGGCGTCCGAGGCGTCCGGGGCGTCCGGGGAGTGGGCGGCCGCCCCGTCGTCCTCGCGCGGCATCGGCGGGTAGAGGCCGTTGACCACCAGGAGGTCCGGCCGGCGGTCGAGCTGCTCGTCGAGCATCGCCGCCAGCTCGCGCGCCTCCTGGACCGGCATCTCCTCGGCCTGGGTGACGATCACCACGCCGCAGCGCCCCGGGTCGGCCACCAGCTCGGCGATCTCCCGGGCAATCCGGCCGAACGGGCCCTCCCCTACCGCCTCGGCGACGACCTGCGGGGCGCGCAGCAGGGAGACGCCGTGGCCGGTCGCCGGAGCGTCCAGGATCACCGTGTCGAAGCGCCGCTCGGTCAGCAGCCGCCGGGCGTGCTCCAGGACGGCCAGCTCCTTGAGCCCCGGGCAGCCGTCGACGAAGTGCTGGTAGACCGGCGACGACTGGACCTTGCGCACCACCGCGCCCAGGCGCACCCGCTCCTCGATCACCCGGTCGACCACGGCCCGCGGCTTCAGGTGCTGGACGAAGAGCCCGTCGCCGGCGTCCAGGATCTCGCCGCCGGACGGGGGCGTACCGAGGAGTTGGTGGAGGTTCTCGCGCGGATCGACCTCGATCGCCAGGGTGCGCTTGCCGCGGCGGGCGATGGTCCGCCCGAGGGTGGCGGTGACGGCGCTCTTGCCGACGCCGCCCTTGCCGGTGACGACCAGGAAGCCGGCGCGGTGGAGGCCGGGGTCCGGAGCGTCGGCCGGGGTGTCGGAGGCGTGTCGCGGCGTTTCGGTCATCTCGGTAGACAGGCGTCGGGAGGGCGGCTCGGACGGCAGGGGCGGGCACGCCGATTCTACCGGCAACCGGAGGCGCCGGAGCTGCCCGTCCGGAGCGGCAGTGGAACCACCCGAACGGCCGGCTTTCTCCGCCGGTGACTGTGGTACAAATTTCACGCCATGTCATTCCCCGAGACCCGACTCCGACGACTGCGCCGCACGCCGGCGTTGCGCCGCATGGTCCGCGAGACCAGGCTGGCGCCCGAAGACTTCATCCTGCCGCTCTTCGCCCGCCCGGGCGAGAGGATCGCCAAACCGGTCGGCTCCATGCCGGGCGTCTACCAGCACTCGGTGGACAAGCTCGTCGAGGCCGCATCGGAAGCCTGGGAGGCCGGCGTCCAGTCGGTCCTCCTGTTCGGCCTGCCCGACCACAAGGACGCCGTCGGCTCCTCCGCCTGGCAGGACGACGGCATCGTCCAGCAGGCGATCCGTGCCCTCGGCGAGACGGTGCCCGGAATGGTCACCATCGCCGATCTCTGCTTCTGCGAGTACACCGACCACGGCCACTGCGGCGTCCTCGCCGGCGACACCGTGGACAACGACGCCACGCTCGAGAACCTGGCGCGCCAGGCGGTCTCGCTGGCCATCGCGGGGGTCGACGTGATCGCCCCGTCCGACATGATGGACGGGCGCATCGGCGTCGTCCGCGAAGCCCTGGACGAGGCGGGCTTCCCCGACGTCGTCATCCTGTCCTACGCCGCCAAGTTCGCCAGCGCGTTCTACGGCCCGTTCCGCGAAGCGGCCGAGTCCGCGCCGTCGTTCGGCGACCGCAAGACCTACCAGATGGACCCGGCCAACCGGCGCGAGGCGCTCCACGAGGTCGCCCTGGACGTCGAGGAGGGGGCCGACATGGTGATGGTCAAGCCGGCGCTGCCGTACCTCGACGTCCTCACCGACGTCGCCGAGACGTTCGGCCTGCCGACCGCTGCGTACCACGTCTCCGGCGAGTACGCGATGATCAAGGCCGCGGCGGACAACGGCTGGATCGACGGCGACCGCGTGCTGATGGAGACTCTACTGTCGATCCGTCGCGCCGGCGCCGACCTGGTGGTCACCTACGGCGCGGTCGAGGCCGCGCGGTTGATCCGCCAGGGCTGGGAACCTTAGGAGCCATCGCCATGTCGATTATCGAACGAGCCAGCCGGGTGATGCCCGGCGGCGTCTCCTCCCCCGTCCGCGCGTTCACCGGCGTCGGCGGGGACCCGGTCTTCGTCCGCTCCGCCGACGGGGCGTACCTCGAAGGCGAGGACGGCAAGCGCTACATCGACTACATCGGCGGCTACGGCCCCCACATCCTCGGCCACGGCCACCCGGCGATCGTCGCCGCCGTCCGCGCGGCCGCCGGCCGCGGCACCGCCTTCGGTGCCCCGACCGTCGCCGAAATCGACCTCGCCGAGCTGCTCTGCTCCGCCCTGCCGGCGATGGACATGGTGCGGCTGGTCAACAGCGGCACCGAGGCCACCATGTCCGCCCTGCGCCTGGCCCGGGCGGCTACCGGCCGCTCCCGGTTCGTCAAGTTCGACGGCTGCTACCACGGCCACGGCGACGCCTTCCTGGTGGCGGCGGGCTCCGGCGCCGCGACCATCGGCCACCCCTCCTCCCCCGGCGTGCCGGCCCAGGTGACCGCCGACACCCTGGTCGCGCCGTACAACGACCTGGCGGCGGTCCGCGGCCTGTTCGAGCAGTACCCGGGCGAGATCGCAGCCGTGTTCGTCGAGGCGATCGCCGGCAACATGGGCCTGGTCAAGCCGGTCGACGGCTTCCTCCAGGGGCTCAGGGACCTGTGCACCGAGCACGGAGCCCTCTTGGTCTTCGACGAGGTGATGACCGGCTTCCGGGTCGACTGGGGCGGGGTCCAGACCCTGGCCGAGCACGGCTCGATCCGGCCCGACCTCTCCACCTTCGGCAAGGTGATCGGCGGCGGTTTACCGCTCGCCGCCTACGGCGGCCGGCGGGACCTGATGGAGCAGGTGGCGCCGGCCGGTCCCGTCTACCAGGCGGGCACCCTCTCCGGCAACCCGCTGGCGGTCGCCGCCGGGCTCGCGGCGCTCGACACCCTACGGGCGGACGACGGGGCGGCCTACCGCATCCTCGAGGCGAGGGCGGCCCGCCTCGCCGAGGGCCTCCGGGACGCGGCCGGAGAGCAGGACCGGCCGATCACCGTCCACCGCCAGGGCTCCATGATCGGCGTCTTCTTCACCGCCGGTCCGGTCGAGCGCCTCGACGACGTCCACGCCTCCGACCGGGAGCTCTACAAGCGCGTGTTCCACCGCATGCTCGAGCGCGGTGTCCACCTGCCGCCGTCGCCGTACGAGACCTTCTTCGTCTCCACTGCCCACGGCGACAGCGAGATCGACCAGACGATCGGAACCTTCCGGGAGGCGCTGGCCGCGGAGTGAGCCGCCGGGGCGCCGTCCCGTCCTTGAGCCGTCACGCCGGCATTCTCTATACTTCATCGGATGTCAACAGCCCCGGGGAGCCGGCCGCCGGACCCCGCTCAAAGGAGAGCAGCGAATGACTCACATCATCATGGAGCCGTGCGTCGGCGTCAAAGACACTTCGTGCGTCGATGTCTGCCCGGTCGACTGCATCTACGGTGCTGAAGAAGACTGGGACATGCTCTACATCCAACCCGAAGAGTGCATCGACTGTGGCCTGTGCATCGACGCCTGCCCGGTCGAGGCGATCGTGCCGATGGAAGAGGTCCCCGAGAAGTGGGAGAAGTTCATCGCCATGAACTACGAGCACTTCGGGCTCACCCCTCCATGAGCCGCGCGAGCTTCAGCTCGCTGTAGGACGAGGCGATCCCGGGGCCTCGGGGCCCACCGGCTCCCCCCGGCTCTTCCCGATTTCGACAGGCGCGCTCCGGCGCGCCTGTTCTGCGTTCGGCGCCCTGCTGCTCCAGACCCGGCGCGGGACGCTCGATCGCGGCGCGGATCCTGCTTGCTTTTCATGAGGAGTCTGTGCGTCGTCGGCGCGCCGTCAGCAGTGCCTGTTCGCCCCATCCGCGCCACGCTGGAATGGGAAGCGGTAGAGGAACGTTTTACAAACTGAGTGTGACGGACTCAGATCTTCACCAATCTCATCGCATCACTGTCCGTCAGAGGATCTTCGAGGAGGGATCATGAACCGAGAGACCGCAGGCAGCGCCCAAGACGAACAACACCGCCTGGGCGAGGCGCGCCAACGCGCCGACGCCCTGGCGCTCCAGCTCGAGTCCGCCCTGCGCGGGCTCGGCGACCGCGTTCCCGAGGACGTGCGCAGCCGGGCCGCGGCGCTGATCGTCGACACCCAGAAGGCGCTCTCGACCGGCGCCCAGCGGGATCGGTTGCGGCTCCTGGCGAGCCGCCTGGAAGAGGTCCGGAGGGTGCTCCCGGCGGTCGCCGGAGGCGCCGGGAGCGAGCTGTGGGGCGGCGCGCGTCCGCCGCGGCACGAGATCGTGGACTGAGCCACTGCCGAGGGGACTGAGCTTGGAGTACAAGGACTACTACGAGACCCTGGGCGTTTCCAGGAGTGCGTCGAAGGACGAGATCCAGAAGGCGTACCGGAAGCTGGCGCGCAAGTTCCACCCCGACGTCAGCAAGGTGGAGGACGCCGAGACCAAGTTCAAAGAGATCAACGAGGCGTACGAGGTCCTCAAGGACCCGGACAAGCGCAAGAAGTACGACCAGTACGGCAGCGCCTGGAAGCAGGCGCGGCAGAGCGGCTCGCCGCCGCCCGGCTGGGAGGGCGTGCAGTTCGACTTCGGGGGGTTTGGAGGACAGGGAGGCGGCTTCGGCAGCAGCGGTTTCTCCGACTTCTTCGAGATGCTCTTCGGTGGCGCCGCGGGTGGCGCCGGAGCGGGCTTCGGCGGCCGCCACGCGCGCCAGCGCCCGGTCCACAAGGGCGCCGACCAGGAGGCGTCGATCACCCTGACCCTGGAGGAGGCCGCGCGCGGCGGCAAGCGCGAGATCACCCTCACCGACGCCGGCGGCCAGACCAAGACGCTGGCGGTCAAGATCCCCCCCGGGGTCAAGCCCGGCGGACGGATCCGGCTCTCCGGCCAGGGCGGTGCCGGCGGCGGCGGCGGCCCCGCGGGCGACCTCTACCTGCGGGTCGAGCTCGTGCCCCATCCGGCGCTCCGGCTCGAGGGAGCGGACCTCCACACCACGGTTCCGATCACCCCCTGGGAGGCGGCGCTCGGTGGACAGGCCTCGGTCCCGACGCTCAACGGCGCGGAGACGATCAAGATCCCCGCCGGCACCTCCTCCGGCCGCAGGGTCCGGTTGCGCGGCAAGGGATTCCCGCGGTCGAAGGAGGGCGCGGGCGACCTGTACGCGGAGTTCCGCATCGTCGTGCCGGAGGAGAGCTCCCCCGAAGAGCGCGCGCTCTACGAACAACTGAAGGAGACCTCGGACTTCGCACCGAGGTCCTGAACCCGACGACCCGAGAGAACTGACGATGGATCTGAGCAAGCTGACCCACAAGTCCCAGGAAGCGCTTCAGGCGGCGCAGACCAAGGCGCTGCGCTACGGCCACCAGGAGGTCTCCGGCGAGCACCTGCTGCTCGCCCTCCTCGAGCAGCCCGAGGGCCTGGTGCCCCGGCTGCTAGCGCGGATGGACGTCGACCCCGGCGCCCTGGCGGCCGATCTGGAGAAGGCGCTCGGAGAGCGTCCGTCGGTCACCGGCCCCGGGGCCGAGGCGGGCAAGATCTACATCACCCAAAAGCTCCAGCAACTGCTCGTCTCCGCCCAGGACGAAGCGAAGCGACTCAAGGACGAGTACGTCTCGGTCGAGCACCTGGTGCTCGCCTTCCTCGCCGCCGGCGACGCGTCCGCCGCCGGCCGGGCGCTCGCCCGCCACGGCGTCACCCGCGACCGCTTCCTGGCGGTCCTGACCGACGTCCGGGGCAGCCAGCGGGTGACCAGCGCGACGCCGGAATCCGCCTACGAGGCGCTCGAGAAGTACGGCGTCGACCTGGTGGCCCAGGCGCGGAGCGGCAAGCTCGATCCGGTGATCGGCCGCGACGCGGAGATCCGCCGGGCGATCCGCATCCTCTCGCGCAAGACCAAGAACAACCCGGTGCTGATCGGCGAGCCCGGCGTCGGCAAGACGGCGATCGTCGAAGGCCTGGCCCAGCGGATCGTCCGGGGCGACGTGCCCGACTGGCTCAAGGACCGGTCGATCTTCTCCCTCGACATGGGCTCGCTCCTGGCTGGCGCCAAGTACCGGGGCGAGTTCGAGGAGCGGCTCAAGGCGGTGCTCTCCGAGATCAAGGAGAGCGACGGCCGGGTGCTGCTGTTCATCGACGAGCTCCACAACATCGTCGGCGCCGGCAAGACCGAGGGTTCTACGGACGCGGGGAACCTGCTCAAGCCGATGCTCGCCCGGGGCGAGCTCCACTGCATCGGCGCGACGACCCTCGACGAGTACCGGAAGCACATCGAGAAGGACGCCGCCCTCGAGCGCCGGTTCCAGCCGGTGATGGTCGAGCCGTCGACGGTCGAGGACACGATCTCGATCCTCCGCGGCCTGAAGGAGCGCTACGAGGTCCACCACGGCGTGCGCATCCAGGACAACGCCATCGTCGCCGCCGCGGTGCTCTCGAACCGCTACATCACCGACCGCTTCCTGCCGGACAAGGCGATCGACCTGATCGACGAGGCCTCGGCCATGGTGCGGACCGAGATCGACTCCATGCCCGCCGAGCTCGACGAGGTCACCCGCCGGGTGATGCAGCTCCAGATCGAGGAGGCGGCGCTCAAGAAGGAGAAGGACAAGGCGTCGAAGGAGCGGCTCGAGACCCTGCGCAAGGAGCTGGCGGACCTGAAGGGCCAGGCCGACGCCATGCGCGCCCAGTGGGAGCAGGAGCGCGAGGCGATCGACAAGGTGCGCGGCCTGCGCGAGGAGATCGAGGAGGCGCGCCGGCAGATCGAGCTCGCCGAGCGCGACTACGACCTGGACCGGGCGGCCGAGCTCCAGCACGGCAAGCTGCCCCAGCTCCAGGCCGCCCTGGCCGAGGCCGAGGCCAAGGCGAGCAAGCAGGAGGAGGGTGCACCGCTGGTGCGCGAGGAGGTGACCGAGGACGAGATCGCCGAGATCGTCTCCCGCTGGACCGGCATTCCGGTCTCCCGCCTGGTCGAGGGCGAGCGCGAGAAGCTCCTGCGGCTCGACGAGATCCTCCACCGGCGGGTGATCGGCCAGGACGAGGCGGTCCAGCTCGTCGCGGACGCGGTGATCCGGGCGCGCTCCGGCATCAAGGACCCGCGCCGGCCGATCGGCTCGTTCATCTTCCTGGGGCCCACCGGCGTCGGCAAGACCGAGCTCGCCAAGACCCTGGCCGAGGCGCTCTTCGACTCCGAAGAGAACATGGTCCGGATCGACATGAGCGAGTACATGGAGCGCCACGCGGTCTCCCGCCTGATCGGCGCTCCGCCCGGCTACGTCGGCTATGAGGAGGGCGGCCAGCTCACCGAGGCGGTGCGCCGCAAGCCCTACTCGGTGATCCTGTTCGACGAGATCGAAAAGGCCCACCAGGACGTCTTCAACGTGCTCCTCCAGATCTTGGACGACGGCCGGGTGACCGATGCCCAGGGGCGGACCGTGGACTTCAAGAACACGGTGATCATCATGACCTCGAACATCGGCTCCCACCACCTGCTCGACGGGGTGACCGACCAGGGCGAGATCTCGGAGGCGGCACGCACCGCCGTCATGGGCGACTTGAGGAGCCACTTCCGGCCGGAGTTCTTGAACCGGGTGGACGACATCGTCCTGTTCAAGCCGCTGACCCTGGCCGAGATCGAGCGGATCGTCGACCTCCAGACCGAGGACCTACGAAAGCGCCTGTCCGACCGTGCGCTCCGCCTGGAGCTGACCGAGCCCGCGCGGCGCTTCATCGCCCGCCAGGGCTTCGACCCGGTCTACGGCGCCCGGCCGCTCAAGCGCTACCTCCAGCACGAGCTCGAGTCGAAGATCGGCCGCGCGATCATCGCCGGCGAGGTGCTCGACGGCTCGACGCTGACGGTCGGCCTTGAAGACGGCGCCCTCCACGTGACGATCGAGCCGCCTGCCCCCGGCTCCCCGGCCGGGTCGGCAGGATCGGCCGACTCGGCGGAATCGACCGAACCGGCCGAGCCGGCCACCGCGGCCTCCTGAGCGGCCCGCTCAGCTCAGGGGGCCGTGCCGGAGCCGGCCCGCCCCCCGGCGAGCCGGCTCCGCACCGCTCCGGGGAGCGCCGGTCTGTCACCGTTCCTCGGCCCGGCGGCACTGTGGAGACGTCATGTCCGCTCCCCTGGCTTCTCCTGTTTCCCCTCCCGCTCCGGCCCGGCGGGATCCGTCCTCCCCCACCACACCCGAGTGGTCGGGGCTCCACGCCTTCCGCTCCGTTCCGCGCACCGGCGTCGTCTACGTCATCCGGGAGGCCGCGCGGCTCGGCTTCCGCCGGGACGATCCGAGCTGGCACAACCTGGGCCAGGGCGCGCCGGAGACCGGGCCGCTGCCGGGCGGCACGCCACGGGTCGAGGAGGTGCGGATCGCGCCGGAGGATCACGAGTACGGGCCGGTGGCCGGCATCCGGGAGTTGCGGGAGGCGGTGGCGGCGCTCTACAACCGGCTCTACCGGAGGGGTCTGCCGTCCCAGTACACGGCGGAGAACGTGGCCATCTCGAGCGGCGGCCGCGCCGCGCTGACCCGCGCCGTCGCCTCTCTGGGCAACATCAACCTGGGCCACTTCCTGCCCGACTACACCGCCTACGAGGAGGTCCTGGACGCCTTCCGCCACGCCACGGAGATCCCGATCCTGCTGAGCCGCGAGGCCGGCTACCAGTTCGGCGCGGAGGCGCTCCGCCGGGAGATCACCGGGCGCGGCCTCGGCGGGCTCTTGATCTCCAACCCGAGCAATCCCACCGGCCGGGTGATCTCGGGCGGCGAGCTGGCCGGCTGGGTGGAGGCTTCCCGCGGCCTCGGCTGCGCGCTGATCGTCGATGAGCACTACTCCCACTACATCTGGCACCCCGCCCCGGACGAGCCGGGTCCGACGGTGAGCGCGGCGCGCTACGTGGAGGACGTCGATCGGGACCCGGTGGTGCTGCTGGACGGCCTGACCAAGAACTGGCGCTATCCGGGCTGGCGGGTCGCCTGGGTGGTCGGCCCCCGGTCGGTGGTCGAGCGCATCGAGAGCGCCGGCTCGTTCCTGGACGGCGGCGCCCCGCGGCCGCTCCAGCGCGCGGCGCTGCCGCTGCTCGAGCCCGAGCGGGTGATCCGCGACGCGGCGGCGTTGCAGAAGGCCTTCCGCGCGAAGCGGGATTACGCGGTCGACCGCCTGCAGGAGCTCGGCATGCGGTTCGATCGGGAGCCGGAGGGGAGCTTCTACACCTTTCCGTCCCTGCGTGAGCTCCCCGGCGATCTGTCCGACGGCATGGCGTTCTTCCGGCGCGCCCTCGAGCACCGGGTGATCGTGGTGCCCGGCATGTTTTTCGATGTCAACCCGGGACAACGCCGCAACCCCCGGGCCCGTCGCTTCGTCCAGTACCTGAGGATCTCGTTCGGTCCGTCGATGGAGATCGTCCGCCGCGGACTGGACCATCTGGACGAAATGATCCGGGGCACTTGACAACGGAAGATCAGGTGATTATCATTTGCCCGTCTGCTGAACGGTCGAGGTGGCGCCAGGGTAAGCGTCGGTTTCCCGCGACACCTCGTCCCTTCCAGACGCTTCCAGACGGGACGGCCGGAGGCCCCTCCGGGCTTCGGCTCTCCTACCCCCGTCCGCAGACGGTTGCGGCCGGCCCCACCATCGCGGAGAGAGGGCCGGCCCTTTTTTATTTCCCTTCCAGCTCAATTTTCATCGCGAAGAAATCCAGCAGGTCCTTGAGAGCGAGAACCCCGCGGAGCTCGCCGCCCTCGACCACGAGGAGGCGCGACTCCCGGTTGCGGCTCATCGTCGAGAGCGCCTCCATGGCATCCGCGTCCGGCGCGATGCTGTTGTCGTTCGAGCACGACGTGGTGAGCTGGCGGACCGGCGTGTTCGCCCACTCGGCGCGGGGCAGCTCTTTGATCTGGCGCGTGGTCACACAGCCTTCCAGCCGGCCGTTGCCGACCACCGGGAAGAGCTTGTAGTGGTGGCGGTAGACGTACTGCTCCACCAACTCCTCGACCGAGATCGCCGGCGGTACGGTCACCGGGTGTGAGTTCATGAAGCGCGCCACCGGCTCGCCTTCGAGGACGCGGCGCAGCAGGAGCTGCTGGTAGGACATCTGGGCGGCGTTGCGAACGAACAGGCCGATCAGGCCGAGCCAGATCCCCTGGACGATCTCGCCCGAGACCAGCAGCAGGACGCCGACCGCGATCAGGACGAAGCCGAACCCGCCGCCGATAGCCGCGGTGATCCGGGTCGCCTGGCGCAGCGACCCTTTGACGTGCCACAGGACTGAGCGCAGCACCCGGCCGCCGTCGAGCGGAAACGCCGGGATCATGTTGAACAGTGCCAGGGCGATGTTGACGTAGCCGAGGTAGCCCACGACGGTGCGAGCAGCGGACGGCAGCCCGGTGGCCGCTGCCAGCAGGCAGGCACCGCCGATCACGAGGCTGGCGATCGGCCCGGCGATGGCCACCCAGAACTCCACCTTCGGGTTCGGCGGCTCGTCGTTCATCTCCGCTACGCCGCCGAAGATGAACAGCGTGATGCCGCGCATCTCCAGGGCGAAGCGACGCGCGACCGAGGCGTGGGAGAGCTCGTGCAACACGACCGAGGCGAAGAGGCCGAGGGCGCCCAGCACCCCCATCACCCAGTAGCCGGTGGTCGTGAAGCCGGGCGCCATCTGCGGGAAGGCCACGGCGGCCAGCGACCAGGTCACCAGCACCGCGACGATGAACCAGCTCGTGTCGATCCGGACGGTGAACCCGAACACGGTGAACAGATCGAAGGTCTTGCCGAACATTGCTCGTCGTCCCTCCTCTCGGTGTCGTCTCGTGGTGCCGACTCGGGCCCCCTCGGGTCGCCCGCTCGCACCGGACGACAATGCAAGGTCGGGGCCTGGCGTCGCCTTCCTCGAGCATTGCGGCCGACCCGCCACCGGCTATGCTCGGCCCATGCGGACCTTCCTCCTCCACGGCCTCGGACGCACGCCGGCGTCGATGACCTGGCTCGCCCGGCGGTTGCGGCGCGCCGGCCACCCGACGTCGGTCTTCGGCTACCTGGTGCTGACCGCGGACCTCGAGACGATCGCAGAGCGGCTGACCGAGCGGATCGCCCGGGACCTGGCGGCGGACACGGCCCGTGACGGCCTGCCGGCCCCGCGGCCGTACGCGATCATCGGCCACTCCTTGGGCGGCATCATCGCGCGCCTCGCCACGCCCGGCCTGCCGCCCGGCCTGGCCCGGTTCGTCATGATGGGCCCACCCAACCATCCCCCGGCGGTGGCCCGCTCGCTCCAGGGCAACGTCCTGTTCCGCTGGCTCTCCGGCGACGCCGGGCGCCGGCTGACCAGCTCCACCTTCTACCGCCGACTCCCCCTGCCCGACGTGCCGACCCTGGTGATCGCCGGCGACCGGGGTCCGTCCGCCCCCTGGTTACCCTTCGGGGGCGCCCCGAACGACGGCATCGTCCGCGTGGCAGAGGCCCGCATTCCGGGCGTCCCCCTGCTGGTGGTCCACGGCGCCCACACCTTCTTGATGAACCGGCGGGACGTGGGGCGCGCCGTCTGCCAGTTCCTGGAGGCCGAGACCCTCGAGGTGCCGCGGCCGCCGCTCAGCGATGCCGGCGCCGGCCGAGACCCCGCTCCTGCCAGTAGTCCTGGACCAGGATGTTGACCACCAACACGAAGCCGCAGGCCGCCGCGAGCAGAAACAGGATCATGGCGATCCCCGGGTAGCCGAGGATGATGAAATCGGTCTCGACCCGCATCATCAGGGCCGCGCCGACGATCAGCGCCGCCAGGATCAGGCCGAGGGCGATCCGGTTGGCGATCTTCTGCAGGTTGTGGAAGAGCAGGGTCTCGTCGAACACGTCGAGCTTGATCCCCAGCTCGTTGCGCAGCAACAACTGGAACAGCCGGTTCAGCCGGCCGGGCATGCGCTGGATCAGCTCGTTGGCCTCGAGCGCGGAAGAAACCAGCCCGCCCGGCGAGACCGAGTGGAGGACGTGGCGGCGGAGCACCACCCGGGCCTGACGGCCGACCACCTCGTTCGGTGTGAAGTCCGGGTCCAGGTGGACGCCGATCTCGTTGACCTGGAGCATGGTCTTGCCGAGCAGGGCCAGCTCCGGCGCCGGGCGCAGGCCCGCCTCCGCCGCCCGGCGGGCCAGCTCCATGACTGCGCGGCCGACGTTGACCTCGGCGATGGCGCGCTCCTCGAACAGCCCGACCAGGTCGGCGACCTGCCGCCGGAAGCGGTCCTCGTCGAAATCTTCCAGCGGATGGCCGAGCTGGAGCGCCAGCCGCGCCGCCTCGAAGCCCTCGCCGGAGGTCACCGCCACGATCAAGCGAAGCAACCCCTCCCGCAGCCGCGGGTCGATCCGCGCGACCATCCCCAGGTCGATCAGCGCCAGGCGCCGGTCCTCGGTGACCAGGACATTGCCTGGATGGGGATCGGCGTGGAAGAAGCCGTCGACCAGAATGCTGTGGATGTACGCCTCTGCCAGCTCCTCCGCGAGCCCCGCTCCGTCGAGGTCGATACGCTCCAGGTCCGAGAGCGCGGTCACCTTGGCGCCGTGGACGTAGTGCATGGTGAGGACGCGTGAGGTGGTGAAGTCCCGGACCGCATCGGGCACGGTGATCCGGCCGTAGGCCGCGAGCGACTCGCCGAGGCGGGTCATGTTGCGGGCCTCTCGCCGGTAGTCGAGCTCCCGGATGAGCGTCCGCCGGAACTCCTCGAGCAGGTCGTGGAAGGCGTAGCGCCGCCCGGTCTCGGTGTGCTTGTCGACCACCTTGGCCATGGCGTCGAACGCCTCCAGGTCTTCGAGGATCGTCCGGCGGATGCCGGGGCGCTGGACCTTGACCGCCACCTCCGTCCCGTCGCGCAGGTCCGCCCGGTGGACCTGGCCCAGCGAGGCCGACGCGATCGGCTCGGTCTGGAACGACGTGAACGCCTTCGACACCTTGACACCCAGCTCCCTCTCCAGCACCTCCTCGACCTCGCCCCAGGGAACCGGCTCGACGTGGTCCTGGAGCCGCGCAAGCGCCTCCAGGTACGGCAGCGGCAGGAGGTCCGAGCGCGTCGACAGGAGCTGGCCCAGCTTGACGAAGGTCGGCCCGAGCGACTCGAGGTCGGCGGCGAGCCCCTGGGGATCGCCCTCCAGGGCGTCCCAGTCGAGCTCTTCGCCCAGCAGAGCACGGTCCAGGTCGGCGGCGCGCAGCAGGTCGGCCCGGCCGTGCTTGAGCAACAGGCGGGCAACGGCCCGGTAACGACGGACGGACGAGGGGCGGATGGAGGTCAACATGTCGCCCCAGGTCGATACAAAAACGGGGCCAGGAGCCACAGGACCGGGCTCGTGGACGTGGGACACACCGCTTCCCGCGTGATCGAGCACGCTCTTGCGCGTGCGCGGGAAAGGGCAAAGAACGTCCGGCTCGACAGCGAATTCCTCCGCTGGACGACGAACCTGGACGTGGTGGCCGGGGGGCGCGCCTTCAGTCATTCTGGCCCGTTTCTTCTTAGCAGACGCACCAATTCTAAGGTGTTGTACGTCAACTTTCTTCAGTTTCCGAGGCCAGCCGCCTTCCTTCCCCGGGGGCGATCCAACCCCTGCTTGTCCGGTTCGACCCATGGTAGCCTATGCCGGTTCGGATAGAGGGTTGGGCACCCGTGCGGACACTGGAATCGACCGTTCGGGCGCTTGTCTGCGGAGGGCCCATGCCGGAGGGGAAGGACAACGGGGGGACAGACCCCCGAGGGTTGGTTGCGCGCGCGGCCAAGGTGGCCGGGCTGAGCAGCTTCGAGACGCCGACTCTCGAGGCGGTCGAGCGCCGCCGCTTGCAGCTCTGGTTGCTCGCTTCCGTGGTCCTCTTGACCGTCGCCGTCGCCCTCGTTCTGTTCGCCTTCCGGCGCGACCTGGTACCGCCCCCCTGGCTCACCGGACAGGTCGCCCAGTTCGGCCTGCTCGGCCTGATCTTCCTCTTCTGCGCCTACGCCATCGAGAAGGAGCTCCACCTCCGTCGGTTGACGGAGCTGCTGGTCCGCGAGCAAGTCTTGCTGGCGGCGCTCACCAACCGCCTGCGCGAGGTCAGCACCCTGCTTGAGGCCGGCAAGGCGATCAACCTGGGCCTGGACCTGGACGACGTGCTCGACACGATCGCCCGCTGCGCCCTCGAGCTCCTGGACGGCCGCGACGCGTCGATCATGCTGGCGGCGGGTCGGCGCGAGCTGCGCACCGTCGCCACGCAGGGGGACAGCGCGGCGATCGGCGCCCGCGTGCACTTCGGCCGCGGCATCGCCGGCCGGGTGGCTGCCACCCGCGAGCCGCTGTTGATCTCCGGCGAGCTCGACCACACCTCGCCCGGCCTGCGCCTGGCCGAGCCGCCGGCGCCGGAGAGCTCCATGTCGGTGCCGCTGATCCACCGGGAAGCCCTGCTCGGCGTGCTCAACGTCAACGCGCAAAAGGGCCACGCCTACACCGAGCACGACCTCCGGGCACTGTCCGTTTTCGGCGAGCAGGCGGCCTCGGCGATCGCCAACGCCCAGCTCTACCAGGCCCAGCGCCTGATGGCGTCCCAGAAACTGTTCCAGGCCCTACACGACGACCTGACCCGGCTGCCCAACCGGTCCCTGTTCCTCGAGCGCGTCACCCGCGCTCTTGGCCGCCAGCGCCGGGAGGACCAGCGGGTCGCCATCCTGCTGCTCGACCTGGACGATTTCAAGCGCATCAACGACAGCCTCGGCCACGCGGCCGGCGACGAGGTGCTGATCGGCTTCGCCGAGCGGGTGCGGAGCTCGCTCCGCTCCACGGACACCGTCGCCCGTGCCGGCGGCGACGAGTTCGGCATCCTGGTCGAGCGGGTCGCGAGCCAGGACGAGGCCGTGGCCGCCGCCGAGCGCCTGCTCGGCATGCTGCAAGAGCCGTTCGCCGTCGGCGACCGGGAGGTGCGGCTGACCGGGAGCGTCGGCATCGCCATCGAGGTTCCGGGCGAGACCGCCCAGGAGGAGCTGCTGCGCAATGCGGACACGGCGCTCCACGCCGCCAAGGAGAAGGGCAAGGGGTTGATCGTCATCTTCGAGCGCGCCATGCACGCTCGGGCGCTCAAGCGCCTGGACCTGGAGTCCGAGCTGCGCCGGGCGCTCGAACGGGGCGAGCTCGCCGTCCATTACCAGCCCATCTGCGCCCTCCACGACCTGCGGCCGGTGGCGGTCGAAGCGCTGGTCCGCTGGCAGCACCCGCAGCGGGGGCTGCTCCAGGCCTCCGCCTTCGTCCCGTTCGCCGAGAACGCGGGCATCCTGGGCGAGATCGATCGCTGGGTGCTGGGCGAGGCGTGCCGGGTGGCCGCGCGGCTGATGCTCTCCGGCGCCGGGACGGGACCGGCGGCCGCGCCAGAGGGCCTCCGGATCAACGTCAACCTCTCCCCCAGCCGACTGCATGCGGCGGGGATCGTGGACCAGGTAGAGGCGGCTCTGATGCAGCACGACCTGCCGCCGCACCTCCTGACCCTGGAGATCACCGAGGGCGCCGTGGTCCAGGATACGGAGAGCGCCGAGGAACAGCTCCACCAGCTCAAGAGCCTCGGCGTCCGCCTGGCGCTGGACGACTTCGGTACCGGCTACTCGTCGCTCAACTACGTGCGGCGGTTCCCGGTCGACGCGGTGAAGATCGACCGCGTGTTCGTCGACGGGCTGGCACGGGACCATGGCACCACCGCCCTGGTCGAAGCGATCGTCAAGCTCGGCCACGGCTTGAGCCTCGACGTCATCGCCGAGGGCATCGAGCGGACCTCCCAGGTCGACGACCTGCTCGCCCTCGATTGCCGCCTGGGCCAGGGGTGGCTGCTGGCGAAGGCCCTGTCCGAGGAGGACCTGATCACCTTCCTCGACGGAGATCAGGCCGCCCGCACGGTGGGCGACTAGCCGCTTCCACACCGAAGCCAGGCGCCCGGCGCACGGCCCGCGGGATGGACCAGGGGCACGAGCACCTCCCCGCCGGAGACGACCGGAGGGGTTCGCCCCAGACGGAGGGCGCCCGGACTCCGGCGCGGGGGCCCTCCGGAAGCTTCGACCGCACCGGCACCGGGCGTCCGGACGCGCTCGGCCAGCGCCCTGGCGACCAGTCCGAAGGTCATGCGGGCGTTGATCTCCGACAGAGGGTGGAAGCGGCCGACGCCCCGGTGGTCCCGCCACCGGAAGGCGTCGATTCCGAACGGTCCGGCGTAGCCGGCATCCGCCAGGGCGCGGCCGACCGCGCGAAGAGTCCGCTCGAGCTGCTCCCGCTCCCCCACCGCGAGGACCTCCCCAGCCTCTCCCAGCACCAACCCGACGAACGCGCCGCGGCGGTCGACCTCCAGGCGATGGCACCCAAGCGCTCGGACCGCACCCGATCCGTCCAGCAGGGCGGTGCAGCCGAAGTCCGCGCCGCGCGGGACCCACGGCTCCACGACCAGGGAGCCGAACCGCTCCAGGAGCTGCTCCAGACGGCGCCGAACGCTTTCTTGGTCGAGCTCGGCCCGCCCTTCTCCGATCACCCGGTGCCGGCCGGCCGCCGAGAGCGGGGCCTTGGCGACCCAGAGCCCGCTGCCGGCCGCTGCGGCGCCCGTGCGCAGGTGACGGTCCAGCCCTTCGACCGACTGGACCGTCCCCGCGCCGGGCAGGGCGCAGCCCAGGGTGCGCTGGACCTCCAGGCAGTACCGGCGGTCGTGGACCCGGGCGACCACCGCCGGATCGGCCGGGGGCAGGCGCCGGAGCGCGCCGATCCACCCCGGGAGCTCCGGCGTCGCTCCACTCTCGAGCGGAGCCTCGTCCGGGCGACCGGTACGGTGGCGGAGCGCCTCGACGGACGGGGTCTCGCCCCAGGCGAGGACGGCCGCGCCCGGCGTCGGCCGGACAGTCTCCAGGCGCCCCGTGAGCAGCTCGACGGACGGCAGGCCGGGAACCTCCGGCAGACGGTCGGCGGCGACCGGACCGGGGATCCACAACCGATCACCCGGCACCGCCAGAGCCCGGAGCAGCGTCCCGAAGCCCGCCGTCGCGGCCCGCGCCGCGGCCGAGAGGGTCCTGGGCCTCGCGCGGGTCCCCGATCCGGCCGACCCGGCCGCGCCTGCGGCCAGCTCCTCTTCGCAATCCAGGTTGGCGATCAACAGGGCCAGGTCAGGACTCCTCGGCCTCCAGCAGCCGGATGAACTCCGGGTCGAGCCCGGCGGCCCGCCGGCCCTCGGGGTGGAAGGTAGAGCCCTTCGCCTTGAGCGGCCGAAGCGGCCAGGTGAGGTGCTCGCGGAACGCCTCCCACATCGTCTGCTCCGGCCGCTTGAACCGCCCCAGCCAGGTCCAGCCGAAGCGTACGTGCTCGATCTCGTCCCGGTGCACCCGGTCGATCACTGCCGCGGTCTTCTCGTCGCCGGCCCGGCGCGCCGCCGCGGCGTAGTCGACCGTGTGGTCCAGATTGGCGTTCTCGAAGGTCAGCGACATGGCACAGACGAAGGCCGCCGGGGAGTCGATGTGCTCGACCTTGTTCCAGAAATAGCCGCTCACCGGCTGGTCTCCCAGCTCCAGGCCGTGGGCCGCGCAGCGGGCGGAGTACATCCGCGTGTGGCGCTGCTCGTCGTCCAGAATCCGGGCGAGGCCGCGGCGGAAGGCGGCCGGAGCCTCGGGGAAGGCCAAGAGCGCCCAGGCGAAGAGCTCCGCCGCCTGGAGCTCGTGGTTGGCGAGGCCGTGGAGGATCCGCGCCCGCTGCTCCGGGTCGGCCATGCCCTCGATCGACGGCACGCGGGCGATCCGGGCGGGGACGATCTCGAGGCCCGCCGGGCGTCCCGGGGCGGCGAGACGGACCGGCGGCCCGGGCCGGTGGTCGGTCAGGGCGTCGGGACCGTCGGGCGCCGGCTCGAGCTTCTCTTCGAGGCGCTCCGAGGTCACGATCCTCCAGGCGAGGTCGCGCATCTCCATGACCGCCATGGTAGCCCGAAGGGTGCCGTATACTCTCCAGCACCATGCAGTCTGCTCGGACCGGCGCGCGGGCCGTGCGCTGGTGGTGCTCGGCCCTCTCGGCCGGCGGCCTCGCGGCCCTGGCGACGGCGTTGCTCTGCCCGGCCGTGGCGTCCCCCGCGGGCTCCGCGGCAGGCCCCGGCGGCTCCCCTGCGGAAGGCGTCGTGCTCGTGCCGCCGGAGGCCGGCCCCCACGGCAGGCTCCGGATCGAAGCGCTTGCCGTCGATCCGGACATCGACCACGTCGTCTTCTTCGTCGACGGCAAGGAGACCGAGGTCGACGACCGCCGCCCCTACCGGGTCGACCTGGAGCCCCAGAGCCCGGCCGGCAGTGCGGTCGCCGGCCCGGCCGCCAAAGGCCACGCCCAGGCCGCGCCGACCCCGACTCGGCCGGCGCGGCCCAGGGTCCGGGCGGTCGCCTACGACCGGCGCGGCGCGGTCCTGGGGGAAGACGCGCTCGAGCTCGGCCGCCCGGCAGAACCGTTCCGTTTGTCGATCTCCACGGTCGAAACCACCCCCGCCGGCGGAGTGCACGTCGCGGCCGACCTCTCCGTTCCCGAGAGCGCGCAGCTCGACCGCGTGGAGGTGTTCCACGGCGGCCAGCTCGCGGCGACGCTCCACGCGCCGCCGTTCGAGATCACCCTCCCGGCTGCCACCGTCGGCCCGGACGACTACGTCCGCATGGTCGCCCGGCTGCGGGACGGGCGCACCCTGGAAGACGCCTCGCCGCTCCTCTCCGCCGCAGCCGCCGACCGCCTGAACATCTGCCTGATCGACCTTTTCGCCGTCGTCTCCGACCGTTGGGGAGAGCCGATCCGCGGGCTCGGTTCCGGCGATTTCCGGGTCCGCCTCCACGACCGCCCCCTACCCGTCGAGCGCTTCCGGGAAGCGTCCGAGGTGCCGCTTGCCCTCGGCCTGCTGATCGACTCCTCGGAGAGCATGGCGCTGATCATGGACGAGACCCGCGAGGCGGCGCGCCGGTTCCTCGACCACACCTTGATCCCCGGGGACCAGGCCTTGCTGGTGGGCATCGGCACGGTGCCGCGAGTGCTCCACGAGATGACCGGATCGCGCGAGGAGCTGGCCGCGGGCTTCGCCGACCTCGAGGCCGGCGGGACGACCGCCCTCTACGACGCCATCCTGCTCGGCCTGCTCCGCCTGGAACGTCACCCGGGCCGGCGCGCCCTGGTGGTGCTCTCCGACGGCCACGACGTGGGCAGTGACTTCGGCCCCGGGCGGTGCCTGCACGAGGCCCAGCGTGCCGGGGTGCCGATCTACGTCCTCTCCCTGGCCGGCCTGCCAGGCCACCGCACCAACCCGGAGCGGAATTACCGCCTCGAAGCCATGGCGCGGCGCACCGGCGGCCGCGTGCTCCCGATCACCACGATCGACGAGCTCGACCGGGCCTACGCAGAGATCGACCGGGAGCTGCGCAGCCAGTACGTCCTCGGCGTCGGCTCGGAAAGAGTGCTGAGCGAAGACGAGCTGGCCGCCCTGGACATCCAGGTCGACCGCCCCGGCGCCCGCGTCCGGGCGACCACCGGCCGCCCCAGCTCCGACCGCCCCAACCCCGACAGGTAGAGCCCCCTACTGGTGCCCACGCACCGCGTGTGGCACGTACGGCTCCTCGAGCCGCCCGATCTCCTCGTCCGACAGCTCCAGCGCCACCGCCTCGACAGCGCTCTCCAGGTGCTCGAGCTTCGTCGTGCCGACGATCGGCGCCGTCACTCCGGGCTGCGCCAGCAACCACGCCAGGGCGACCTGGGCCGGCTCGGCGCCCCGCGCGTCGGCGACCTCGAACGTCCGGTCGACGACCCGGAAGTCCGCCTCCCGGTCGTACATTCGCCGGGAGTAGTCGTCGTCCTTCGCCCGGACGGTCTGCGCCCGGTCCTCCGTGCGGCCCCGGTTGCCCGCCAGCATGCCACGGGCGATCGGGCTCCACGGGATCACCCCGATCCCCTGATCGACGCAGAGCGGCATCATCTCCCGCTCCTCCTCCCGGTAGACCAGGTTGTAGTGGTTCTGCATCGACACGAACCGGCTCCAGCCGTTGAGGTCGGCGGTGTAGAGGGCCTTGGCGAACTGCCAGGCGAACATGCTCGACGCGCCGATGTAGCGCACCTTGCCGGCGCGGATCAGGGCGGTCAGCGCCTCCAGGGTCTCGTCGATCGGGGTCGACGGGTCCCAGCGGTGGATCTGGTAGAGGTCGACGTGGTCGGTGCCGAGGCGCCGGAGCGAGGCGTCGATCGAGTCGAAGATGTGCTTCCTCGAGAGCCCGCCGCCGTTCGGCTCGGAGGTCATGGGGAAGAAGACCTTGGTGGCGATCACCACCTGGTCGCGGCGGGCGAAGTCTCCCAGGGCGCGGCCGAGCACCTGCTCGCTCACGCCCTTCGAGTACATGTCCGCGGTGTCGAAGAAGTTGATCCCCAGGTCGAGCGCGCGCTCGATGAACGGGCGCGCGGTCTCCTCGGGGAGCACCCACTCCCGCCAGCCCGGGTCGCCGAAGCTCATGCACCCCAGGCAGAGGCGGGAGACCTTGAGGCCGGTCCTGCCGAGATTCACATAGTCCATGGAGGAGATCGTACCGCTCGCCCGCGGTTCTCAGGAGTCTGCGCCGCAGCGCCGCACGGTCAGGTGGCTCTGGCGCACAGACTCCGGGATCACGCCTCCAGCAGATCGGGCAGCCTTGCGACAAACACCCGGATCTCGTCTCGGACCCGCCGGTACGGAGCGAGGGCCGCTTCCTCGCCGGAAGCGCCGGCGGCGAGCCGCGGGGGGTCCTCGAAGCTCCGGTGCAGGGTGCGGACGCGGCGCGGAAAGACCGGGCAGCTCTCGCGGGCGCCGTCACAGACGGTGACCACCAGGTCGATCGGCTCCGCCAGCAGCTCGTCGACGTGCCGCGACGCCTGGCCCGAGATGTCGATCCCGGCCTCCGCCATCACGGCGACGGCGCGCGGATCGAGCCCCTTGGGCGCGACGCCCGCCGACAGGGCGCGGACCCGGTCGCCGTGGAGATGGCGCGCCCAGCCTTCGGCCATCTGGCTGCGGCAGGAATTGCCGGTGCACAAGAAGAGGATCGTCGGCGGATCGGTCATGGCGCTGTCTTCCTCAGGATGGGCCGTGGCATGGGTCGGGGGTTCGATGGCCGGCGGCGGCTTCCGAGAGTAGCAAGAGGAGGCGGCGCGGCAAGGGTCGCCGGCGTGTCGATCAGGTGACAGCGGAGCCCGCGCGACTGCGATAGGCTCGACCCCTCCAGACGACCTGCCGCATCATCTTCGGCTTCGCACCCAGCGCCCATCAGGAGGTTCCCAATGCGTCAAATCTGTGTCCTCGGAGGAGGAAGAGTCGGCTCGCTCATCGCCCGTGACCTGTCCCGTTCGGAAGGCTTCACCGTGCGGGTCGCCGATCTCTCGGAGGAAAACCTCGCCCGCGTCCAGAGCGACGGCATCGAGCCCTGCAAGGCCGACCTTTCCCGTCCAGACGAGATCCGCCGCGCGATCGCCGACGCCGACTTCGTGGTCGGCGCGGTGCCCAGCTTCCTCGGCTACCAGATGCTCGAGACGGTGATCGGCGAAGGCAAGGACATCGTCGACATCTCGTTCTTCGAGGAGGACCCGTTCGCCCTCGACGGGGCGGCCCGCGAGCACGGCGTCACCGCGATCATCGACTGCGGCATCGCCCCGGGCACCGGCAACATCCTGCTCGGCCACATGGTCGCCACCCTCGACCGGGTGGAGCGCTACCGCTGCTACGTCGGCGGGTTGCCGTCGCTCCGCACCTGGCCCTGGGAGTACAAGGCGCCCTTCTGCCCGGACGACGTCATCGAGGAGTACACCCGGCCCACACGGCTCAAGGAGCGCGGCGATATCGTCGTCCGGCCGGCGCTCTCCGAACCCGAGCTGGTCGACCTGCCAGGCGTCGGGACGCTCGAGGCATTCAACACCGACGGCCTGCGCACCCTACTCGAAACCGTCGACGTGCCGTGGCTGCAGGAGAAGACCATGCGCTACCCGGGCCACGTGGATCGCATGCGCGCGCTCCGCGAAACCGGCTTCCTCGGCGAGGAGCCGATCGAGGTCTCCGGGGTCGGCGGGCCGGTCAAGGTGCGGCCCCGGGACTTCACCTGCCAGCTCCTGTTCGACGCCTGGCGCCTGGGCGAGGACGAGGACCTGGTGGTCGAACGGGTGATCGTCGACGGCGTGCGCGACGGTAAGCCGGTGCGCCACACCTGGGACCTCCTGGACCGCCGGAACCCGGAGACCGGCGACACCGCCATGGCCCGGACCACCGGCTTCACCTGCACCGCGGGTCTCCGCGCCCTGGCGGCCGGTCACTGGACCGAGCCCGGGATCGTGGCGCCGGAGGTGCTGGGCCAGAACGAGGCGTGCTACCGCGCGATCCTCGACGACCTGGCGGCGCATGGCGTGACCTTCCGGGAAACCGTCGAAGAGGCCTGATTCGGCTGCTAGACTTTTCAGCCCGGGGCCCCGCGGGGCCCCGCTTCACTGCCACCAATCCCACGGGAGGAGAACCCATGGCCCGCACGTTCAAGGTCGTCACCATCGTCGGCACCTCGCCGGACTCGATCGAAGGCGCCATCCAGAACGCCGTCCACGACGCCGGCGGCAGCCTGCGCAACCTCGGTTGGTTCGAGGTCAAGGAGCTGCGCGGCCGGCTCGAAGGCGACGGGGTCGTCGAGTACCAGGCCAAGGTGGACATCGGGTTCAAGATCGACCGTGACTAACGAGAATACGGAAGCTGGAACCGCCGGCGGGCTCGGCGAGGCGGACTTCCAGGAGGCGGTCGCCGCCGACCTGACCCGCGGGGCCGCGGACGACCCGATCACCGAGTTCAAGAAGGCGTTCGAGCGCGCGCGGCCGGCCGAGCCCCGCGAGGCCACGGCCGTGACCCTGGCCACGGCCACGCCGGACGGACGGCCGTCCGCCCGCGTGGTGCTCCTCAAGCACGTCGACGAGCGCGGCTTCGTCTTCTACACCAACTACGGCAGCCGCAAGGCGCGAGAGCTCGAGGCCAACCCGCGCGCCGCGCTCTGCGTCTACTGGGAATCGATCGAGCAGCAGGTCCGGGTCGAGGGGCGGGTCGAGCGCATCTCCGACGAGGAGTCCGACGCCTACTTCGCCTCCCGCCCCCGGATCAGCCAGGTCGGCGCCTGGGCTTCGCGCCAGAGCGAGGCGCTGGACGGCCGCGCCCGCCTGATCGGCCGCGCTCTCAAGGTCGAAGCGAAGTACGCCGGCCGCAAGGTGCCGCGCCCCCCCTTCTGGGGCGGCTTCCGGATCGTCCCCGACCGCATCGAGCTCTGGTGGAACCAGCTCTACCGCCTGCACGACCGCCTGGTCTACCTGCGCGACGGCGACGGGCCCTGGCGGAAGGAGCGGCTCTACCCCTGATCCCGGGGCACCGTCCCGCGCGGCCCGCCCACGCCGCTGGACCCGCCGGGCCCTTCGGGCATTCCCGGCCACCTCCGACCGCCCAGACTGACGAGGTCGTCGAACGCCTCAGCCGCCTGTGCGGGCGCTTTGCTCTCGAGGGCCCGTTCGACCGCCCGGTCGATACTGTTCGGCAGGGCCTCGCGATCCAGTCTCTTGCTCGCACGGCGGAAAGCACCCTTCCGGAGGGGCGCTCCGGTCTTGGAGGCCGCGGCCAGCCGTCCGGCCTCCGCCCAGGCACCGAGGCGGAACGGCACCGCGCCCACCTGCTTCTCCGTCAGCGCGGCCATCGCCTCGGCCACTCTGCGAAGCGCCGCACGCTCGCCGCCGGCAGCCAGCCGCGCCGCGAGATCCCGGTAGCCGTTGCTCAGGGCATCCCCCATGTCGACCTGCCCCAGGGTCGTCTCGATCTTCGTCAGCAACTGCCTGACCTCACCGGGCGCCAAGTCGGAGCGGTCGAGCACCAGCGCGAGATCGGTGGTCAGCGTGCCGAGCCTGAAGGCGACGTGCGGCGGCACGTCGGCGATCAGCGGAAGGTCGGGACGACTCGATCCGCCCCGGCTCTTCGGCCAGCCCCGGTCCCCGACCAGCGAAGCCGCGGCCTCGGCAGGGAGCGCTGTGGCGTCGAGCCCGGCGACCAACTCCCCCGGCGTCGGAAAGCCGGGAGCACCCCCGAGCCACCCGGCGCGGAGAGCGGCCCACAGGCAGAGGCCGAGGACCAGGGTCGCGGCGATCGGCAGGGCGAAGCGCAACAGGCGCCCCCCCGGCCAAGGTCCGTGATGGACGGATGCACCGTCCCCCTCCGAGTCCTCGGCGACTGCCTCGTCTTCGAGGCAGCGCACGGTCTCCACGAAGACTTCGTAGCAGTCGGGGCACTGGACCAGGTGGTCCTCGACACGGCGCCGGTCGGCTTTCGGCAGGCGCCGGTCGATGAACGCCGCGAGGTCCTCCGGATCGAGGCAGGGTGTGGATCGGTCAGTGTTCATTGATTTATGGCCATTCAAGACATCTCACGTCTTGGAGACGGACGCGGAGAGCCGATTTCCTTCCCTCGTACCCTCTCCCCGTACTCGACGCGGAGCGACAGAGCATCCCAGCCGAGGAGCCCGGCCGCGTCGCCGGCGGTGAACCCCTCGGCTTCCAGGCTCGCGCGGAGATCCCGCAGACAGCGCTCGATGCGGCGGTAGAGGGGCTTCTGATCCAGCCCCAGGGTCCGGGAGATGGTGGCGACCGTGAGCTGGTCCTCGAAGTGCATCTTGAGGATCAGCCGGCTCTCCGGCTCCAGGGTCTGGAAGGCTCGTCCGAGCGCCGCCTCGGCCCGTTCGCTCGCGGCGGCGTGGGCCTGGTCCCGCACCCGGTCCTCGACGCGCCCATCATCCCCCATCTGCTCCAGAACCTCTTCGCCCACCGGCCGCCGGGGGACGCGCGGCGGCAAGGACGCAGCCAGCCTCTCCAGCTCTTCGACCGACTCGCGCACACCGAAATTCCGCCGCAGGATCTCGACCGTCTCGCTCAGGGAGTAGCCGTCGCGGTAGTAGAGGATCTCGAACCGCTCCGCCGTCGGGCCGCGGCGCTTCGCCTTGGCTGAGGGACGGAACTTTCCCCACTTGGAGATCCGGTAGTCCCGGAACAGGTTGGCGACCACGGTGACCAGGTAGGTCTTGAACCGGCTCCGACCCCGGAACTTGGCGAGGATCGCACAGTCGTCCTCGAGCAACCGCAGGCGGACCCACGAAGTGAAGTCTTCGGCTTCGTCGACGGAGAGCGCCCGGCGCCGGCCGATCGACGCGATCACCTGCTCGATCAGCTCCAGGTTGCGCTCGTAAAGCTGCGCAGGAGGGCCGTCTCCGCGGCCCTTCGCCCCGCTCGGTCCTCGATCCCGGGAGCCTTTTCGGAATTTCACCATCGATGGTCGTCTCATCACCCGATGCCGGTCACCATAGTACGTCTGTACCGACTGTGTCGCAGCAACCCGAATTCTCCCAACCGGGGCCTCGTCCCATGCACCGCGACCCAAATCCTGGGCATTGTATTCTCCACCAAACTGATCCGAAAACTGCCAAGAGCTGCGGGTCTGACGGTGATCCAGCCTTCGGGGTCCCCTTCAGCAGCAGCCCGGGAGGGAGGTTTCGTCTGCGCGGCAAGCTCTGGCTCCTGATTGGCCTGATCGCCCTCGGTGGGCTGGCGGTGGCTGTGGCCCTGGTGCCGCGGCAGACCGCGACCCCCGTGGACCACGCCGAACCCGGCGCTCTGCAGGACGACCTCGGCGCTCTCTCGGCCGTCCTCGCCGCGCGGCGCCCGGTCGAGCCCCGCCTGAGCGGCTTCGCCTACGCGCCGTGCACCCGGCCCGCCGCGACGGCCGACGACCTCATCCCTCTGGCCCACTGCTCGGACCTGCCCGCTCCAGGCACGGACGCGTTCCGTGAGCTCGTCGATGCGGGCACCGCGCTCCGCTCCCTCCGCGACGGAGCCGCCACCGCTCCCCTGCTCCGGACCCGCGGTCTCTGGTACCTGCTCTGGGTCGACCAGGACCAGGCCGTCGAGCGCGCGGTTCAGAACCTCGAATCGGCTGCCGCCCTATCCGATGCGGAATCCGACGGAGAGGGAGAGGAGGCGGCCCGGATCCTGAGCGACCTGGCCGCCGCGTACCTGGTCCGCGCCGCCAAGGACGAGCGACCCCTCGACCTGGTCCTGGCCCTGGACGCGTCCGGCCGTGCGCTCGAGGCGTCCCCCGATCTGCCGGAGGCGTTGTTCAACCACGCCCTGGCCATCGAAGCGCTCCAGCTCCGCAACGAAGCCCGCACCGCCTGGGAGGACGTCCTGGATGCCGAGCCGACCGGACCGTGGGCTGGAGAGGCCCGCGAGCACCTCGACGTCCTGGCACAGCCCACCCTGCTCGAAGCCTGGAAGGCAGAGCGTCCGCTCCTCGAGCGCGCGGCCCGGGAAGGGGATGACGAGGAGGTCGCCCACCTGGTCACCACCTACGCCACGCCGGTGCGCGACTGGATCGAGGAGGAGCTGCTGCCGGCCTGGGGCGCGGCGGAGATGGATGGCGAGGCGGAACAGGCCGCCGACCTCCTGGCCGTGGCGCGCGCCGCGGGAGACGCCCTGGCGCGCGACCTCGGCGAGCACCTGCCGGCTGACGCCGTGGCCGCCATCTACGGGGCAGCCGGTCCGCACCACCAAGCGCTCGCCGACGGCCACAGGGCGTTCGGACAGGGGATGAAGCGCTACCGGCAGCACGACTGCACCGCGGCAACAGAGCACTTCAGAGAGGCCGAGACACGGTTCGACGCGGCCGGAAGCCCGTTCGCCGCGCGGGCCGTGCTCCAGGAAACGATCTGCTCCTACTACCGGTCGCCGGGACAATCCATCCAGGTTCTGGAGGGGCTCCGGCATCGCCTGCCGTCGGGTCGCTACCCCACCTTGGAAGGACGGATCGCCTGGATGATCGGGCTCTGCCAGTCCGGCCTGGGCGACCTGGTCGCGGCGCTCGCGTCCTACCGAGCAGGGATCGAGATCTTCCAGCAGGCCGACGACCCGGACGCCGGGACTCTGTCCGGCTACGCCGCTGTCGTAGAGGAGGCCCTCGGCCATCCGCGCGCGGCATGGAGCGGACGGCTCAAAGCACTCACGATCCTGGCGGTTCAGGCGGATCCCCGCCGCCTCTACAACGCGCTACACGCGATCGTCGGAAGCCTCCTGGCCGAAGAGCGGCCCGACCTGGCGGTTCACTTCCAGAACGAGCTCCTGGTCCAGGCCAAGGCGTGGAACGAGCCGGGACCCCTGGCCGACGCCTTCCTCACACGATCCCGTATCCGCCTCGCGCTCGGCGACGGCGACGGCGCCCTGACCGACGTGGACGAGGCCGAGAGCCACGCCGCCGCTGTCCCCGCTGGAGAGGTCCGGAATCGCCTAGAGGCGGACTTGACCGCCGGACGCGGAAGGGCACTCGTGCAAACCGATCCGGGGCGCGCCGTCGCGGCGCTGAGCCGCGCCATCGAACGCTACCGCTCCATCCACCACGTGGTGGGTGTTCCGCGCCTCCAGGTCAGCCGGGCGCGGGCGTCCCTCGCCCTTGACGACGTAGATGGAGCCGAGGAGGACCTGTCCGCGGCCATTGCCGAAGACGAGCGCCGCTGGCGCGACCCGAAGGGAGATCCCGACGATCGTCTCGGCCTCCGGGAAGAGGCACAGGGCGCCTACGACACCATGATCACCCTGCGTCTGGACCGGCGGGACGATCCGCTGAGCGCCCTCGCCTGGTCCGACCGTGCCCGGGGGCGTCTGCTCCGCCCGGAGGATGCGAGCGAAGACGAATTGCCAACCGACCGGTCCGCGCTCCTCCGCCGGGTGCCCGCGGGCGTAACCGCGGTCGAGTACGCCGTGCTGCCCGACCGGGTCGTTCTCTGGGTCCTGGGCCGCGACGTCACCAAGGTCGTCCGCCCGCTCTCCCAAGCCGCCCTTTCCCATCGGATCGACTCTCTGCGCGATCTGATCGAGGTGGTCGCACCCGAACAGCAGATCCGGAAGCGGGCGGGTAGCCTGTTCGAGGATCTGTTGCGGCCCGTGGTCGACCACGCCGGTCCTGGGGACACTCTGGTGATCGTGCCGGACCGCGCACTTCACCGGCTCCCGTTCGCCGCCCTGTGGGATGCACGAACCAGCAGCTACCTGGTCGAGCACCACGCGATCGCGGAAGCGCCCAGCCTGGCGGCGGTGCTCCGAGGGCCATCGGGCCGTCCCCGTGCGGAGACGCCTTCTACACTCCTCGCGGTCGGCGCCTCGAAGTTCGACGGCGATCGGTTCCCGGAGCTGCCATCCCTCCCCGGAGCGGAAGAAGAGGCCGAGAAGATCGCCGCTCTCTACCCGCGGTCGGAGGTGTTGCTCGGCGATGCGGCCACGCCGGACGCCTTCGAGGACCTGGCACCCTCGGCCTCGGTTCTCCACTTCGCCGGCCACGCCCTGGTGGACCCCAGGCACCCGGCGCGCTCCCTGCTGCTTCTGGCACCGCCGCCCGGCGGCGCGGACCCTGGCACTGTTACCGCCGGGGCACTGCGCAAGCTCGATCTAGGAGGGGTCGATCTGGTCTACCTCTCGGCCTGCCGCACGGTCTCCGCGTTGCCGATCGGCAGCCGAGAAGGCTCCGGGGGTCTGGCCCGGGCGGCTCTCCTGGCCGGAGCCTCGGCCGTCGTCGCCAGCCGCTGGGAGGCCGACGACACGAGCGCCCTCGCCATGGCCACCGCGTTCCACCGGCGCTACGTACAGACTGCTGCACCGATCGCTGCACTCCAGGCCGCCCAGCGCTCCCTGCTGGCCGACGATCGATCCGCCCTACATCACCCTGCGTCCTGGTCGGGATTTTCGATCCAGATCGGCAACGGGTCGCTGCTCTCCCCCACCACTCCGTCCACCCACTGAGAAGGATTGAATCCATGGATACGCCGTTCGATATCAAGCTCTCGTTCTCCGGCCTCTGCCTTTTCCACACCGTTCCCAAGGAAGACGCAGCCTCCAACGACCCCACGACGGATGCGGAGGGGAGCCGGAAGAAGCTGACGAAGAAAGCGACCGTGCTGCTCGTCAACACGGAACGGGCGGCCCCCTGCAAGCCCGTGGACGACTGCAGGAAGGACAAGAACAGCATTCTCGTGCAACACACACCCTGCTTGAGATTCAGGCGGAGTGATTGGCAGAACCCCGATGGGAAGAATGAAGAGTGGGTCGAGCGCAATCTCCTCGGCACCGAGGTCACCATCGGTACTGGTGGAGGCTTGACGACTGTCAACTACGAGAGGATCTCGGGCGGGCACAAGGTCCCCCGCACGAACGACGCGGACGACCTGTCCGGGACCCAGTGGATCGCCGATCTCCAGGACGTGCTCCGCCACGCAGGGATCACGCCGCAGCTGCGGAGCGACTGCCTGATCGGCCCCCTTCCCAACGACGGCGTCGCCTCGCGGATCCACCTGACCGAAGGGACCTTGCAGAGCGTGGACGTAGGACGAGACCGCAAGAAGAAACCGATCTTGTGGTACTTCTGGGACAAACTCGGCAACACGCACGAGACGCCGCACACGCAAGCGCTCACCGAGCAGTTCGACCTGCGGATCAAGCAGCACACCGGCACGTTCCAGGTCACCATCACCAAGAACAACAGGCCCGAGCCGATCAAGCTCGCTCCAAGGAGCGGCCACACGCTCGAGCTCTCCATCACGAATCTCCCGGCAAAGTGCGACGAGGCTCTCACGGAGTCCCCACACTCCCTCGTCCACTTCCGGTGGTTCTACGAGCTCCTCGCGACCTGCCCTTCCGTCCAGCCCGCTCCCTACTCGGACAAGATCGTCGTGAAGCTGCTCGAGAGCAAGTTGGGCAAGATCCCGTTGTCCCGCGGTGCCCTCCTGAAGCTTCTTTCAATAAAGCATATTCTGAATCCAGGTCCCGACGGCAACGCCTTCTGCCCCCCGGCGAGCTGGAACGAGTGACACCGCAGCCGCCCGGGCCGCCTCCGTTGGCGCTACAATGCGTCCCCCATGAGCGACGAACGTGACGAGCGCAGTCTCGCGACCGCTACCCTCGGTGGCGGTTGCTTCTGGTGCCTGGAGGCGGTCTACCAGGAGGTGCCCGGGGTGGAGCGGGTGGTCTCCGGCTATGCCGGTGGGCACCGGAAGAACCCGACGTACCAGCAGGTGTGCACCGGCACGACCGGCCACGCGGAGGTGGTCCAGGTCCATTTCGATCCGGAGGTGGTGTCTTACCGGCGCCTCTTGGAGATCTTCTTCACCATCCACGACCCGACCCAGCTCAACCGCCAGGGAGCGGACACGGGCACCCAGTACCGCTCGATCATCCTGGTCCATTCGCCGGAGCAGCGCCGGGTGGCCGACGAGGTGCTGGCGGAGATGGCGGGGGTGTTCACCGAGCCGGTGGTGACCGCGGTCGAGGACCTGGAGGTCTTCTACCCGGCCGAGGACTATCACCAGGACTACTACCGCCAGCACCGCACCCAGGGCTACTGCCAGGTGGTGATCAACCCGAAGCTGGCCAAGTACCGCGCCCACTACCCGGCCAAGGACAAGACCTCCTCCGAGGCTGAGGCCGGGACCGCTTGAGCGCCACCGTTCACCTCAAGCCGGGCCGGGAGAGCTCTCTCCTCCGGCGCCACCCGTGGGTCTTCTCCGGCGCGGTGGCCACCGTCGGTGGCGCGCCGGAGCCGGGCGACACGGTGGCGGTGCACGCCGCGGACGGCACGCTCCTGGGCCACGGCGCCTGGTCGCCGGCATCGCAGATCCGGGTCCGCATGTGGACCTTCGCCGCCACGGGCCGGGACGCTCCGGAGGCGCCACCCGAGGTCGGCCCGGAGCTCTTCCGGAACCGGATCGAGCGGGCTCTCCGCACGCGCGTGCCGGTGGCGTCGGCCAGCGAGCCCGCCGGGCGTCGGCTGGTCCACGGCGAGTCGGACGGCCTGCCCGGGGTGATCGTCGACCGCTACGCCGCCTTCCTGGTCTGCCAGTTCCTCTCCGCCGGCGCCGAGCGCTGGCGCGACGAGATCGTCGAGGCGCTCCGCGACCTCCTCGAGCCGGAGGGCATCTGGGAGCGCTCGGACGTGGACGTGCGGGAGAAGGAGGGGCTGGCTCCCCGGACCGGCCTCCTCTGGGGGGCGGAGCCGCCCGAGCTGATCGAGATCGTGGAAGGCCCGTGCCGCCACCTGGTCGACGTCCGCGGAGGGCACAAGACCGGCTTCTACCTCGACCAGCGGCAGAACCGGGCCGAGGTCGCCGCCCTGCTGACCAGCGGGGTCCTGCCGCCGGACCCGGAGGTGCTCAACTGCTTCGCCTACTCCGGCGCCTTCGGCCACGCGGCGCTCGCCGCCGGCGCCGCCCACGTGACCCACGTCGAGTCGTCCGCGCCCGCCCTCGATCTGCTCCGCCGGACCGCCGCCGCCAACGGCTCCCCCGAAGAGGCGATCGAGACCGAGGAGGGCAACGTCTTCTCCGTCCTCCGGGGCTACCGCGCCGCCGGCCGGACCTTCGACCTGGTGATCCTCGATCCGCCCAAGTTCGCCGACTCCCGCCGGCGCCTGGAGGCGGCCGGCCGCGGCTACAAGGACATCAACCTGCTGGCGTTCCAGCTCCTGCGGCCGGGCGGCGCCCTCGCGACCTTCTCCTGCTCCGGCCTGGTGGACGCGGACCTGTTCCAGAAGATCGTCGCCGACGCCGCCCTCGACGCCGGCCGGGACGCCCGCATCCTCCGCCGCCTGGAGCAGGCGGACGATCATCCGGTCGCCCTGCCGTTCCCGGAGGGGCGCTACCTCAAGGGCCTGCTCGCCAAGGTCTGGTGACCGGCGGGTCCCTCCCGCAGCTCAATCGCGGGGCGTGACGTTCTTCATCGGCCGCTCGCCGGCGGCCTCTTCCCGCTTCCGGTCCCGGTCCGGGCGGAGCGACCCCAGGATCACGGTCAGCAGGCCGAGCAGGATCTCGTCCACGAACGGGATCATGTCCGGAATCACCAGGTCGAGGAGGAAGAGCACCAGGACCACCATGAAGAGCTGGGGATAGCGGAAGCGGGAGGCGATCTGCTGGACCAGGCTGCTGACGGGTGACGGCATGGGGTCAGCTTATCGCAGGGTCGTTCAGCCCGCGGAGTGTTCGCACGAGGAACGAATCGCTCGCGACGGTGAAACTCTCGTCCCATCGGGAGGTATAGAGATGGGACCGGAGGAGATCCTGATGCCGAGTGTCCGGACCCGTGCTTCCCGCAAGCTCTTCGTCTGCGCCGCTTCCTGTCTCGTCCTCACCTTCCCCGCCCGCGCGGCCTCCAGTGAGGAAGCGGCGGCGGGAGAACGACTCACGGCCCGCCACTTCGAGATCCACCGGGCCACGTCGTCGATCCGGATCGACGGCGTACTGGACGAGCCGGCCTGGCAGGATGCGCTCACCTTCGACCTGCCGTACGAATGGTCGCCGGGCGACAACGCTCCGCCCCCTGTGACGACCGACTTCCTCGCCACCTACGACGACCACAACCTCTACGTCGCCTGGCGCGCCCACGATCCGGACCCGTCCGCGATCCGCGCACACCTGATGGACCGGGACTCGGTGGACACCTTCGTCCAGGACGACCACGTGGTGCTGATCATCGATCCGTTCAACGACGAGCGGCGCGGCTTCCAGTTCCGGGTCAACCCCCTGGGCGTGCAGATGGACGCCATCTTCAGCGAATCGGAGGGGATCGAGGACTTCTCCTTCGACATGATCTGGGATTCGGCCGGCAAGATCACCGCGGACGGCTACGTGGTCGAGGTCGCGATCCCCCTCGATCAGATCCGCTTCCCGCGCACCGCGGCGGTCCAGACCTGGGGGTTCGACGTCGGCCGTTCCTATCCCCGCAACGTGCGCCACCGGATCTCCGCCGCGCCCCGGGAACGGGGCGCCACCTGCCTGCTCTGCCAGGTCGACAAGGTGAGCGGCTTCGAGGACATGAAACCGGGCCGCAACCTCGAGGTCACGCCGACCCTCACGGCGCGCCGCACGGACAGCATCTCAAGCTTCCCCGACGGCGATCTGCAGTCGGGTGGCGAGGACTACGACCCCGGGATCACGGCCCGCTGGGGGGTGACACCGGGCGTCAGCATCAGCGGCACGGTCAACCCCGACTTCTCCCAGGTGGAAGCGGACGCCGCCCAGCTCGCGGCCAACGAACGGTTCGCGCTCTTCTTCCCGGAGAAGCGACCTTTCTTCCTCGAAGGGATCGACCTCTTTTCGACGCCGATCCAGGCGGTGTTCACGCGCACTGTGGTCGACCCGGCGTGGGGCGCCAAGGTCGCCGGCAAGCAGGGGCCCCACGCGTTCGGCGCATTCGTCACGGAAGACCACGCCAACACCGTGCTCGTCCCCACCAACCAGCAGAGCACCGTCGCCACACTCCCGGGCGGAGTCAGCGGCTCGGTGCTGCGCTACCGGCACGACATCGGCCGCACCTCGACCGTCGGCGCCCTCTACGCCGGCAGGGAGGGAGACGACTACCACAACCGGGTCTACGGTCTCGACGCCTTCGTTCGGTTCAACAGCGCGAGCACGGTCCGGGTCCAGGCGCTCCAGTCCGACACCCGGTATCCGGACGCCCTCGGCGCCGCCCTTCGCGGGACCCTCCGGAGCGCGACCGGGGAGGCCTACCTGGTCGACTTCGACCACTCCACCCGCGACTGGTTCTTCTCGGCGTCCTACCAGGACCGGTCGCCGTCGTTCCGGGCGGACAGCGGCTTCGTCCCCCGGGTCGACCTCCGGCAGGGGGTGCTCCAGGGGCAGCGGACCGTCTGGGGCGAGCAGGGAGACTGGTACACCCGACTGGCCGGCGGCGTCTACGCCCGCCGCATCGAGAACCACGCCGGCGACCTGAGCGACCAGACGATCAACGTCTACGTCGAGGCCAACGGGCCGTACCAGTCCTCCGCCGAGATCGCCGTCCAGCAGGACGATCGGTTCGTCCGGGGACGGCGCTACACGGGCCTGGTCACCAGCCAGCTCTACATCGCCGCCCAGCCGAACGACTCCGTGCGCGCCGAGCTGTTCACCAATGTAGGCGAGACGGTCGACTTCCAGAACAACCAGCCCGCCGACCTCCTCGAGATCGCCCCGTCGGTCGAGCTCAAGCCGGGACGCCACGTGAACCTCCAGCTCAGCCACACTCTCCGCCGGCTCGACGTCGACGGGGGCGAGCTGTTCGAGGCCAATCTGTCGGAGCTGCGGGCGATCTACAACGTGAGCGTCCGGACCTTCGTCCGCGCGATCGTCCAGTACCTGGACCTGCGGCAAGATCCGGCCCTCTTCATCGCCCCGGTGGAGCCCCGGGTCCAGGACCTGTTCACCCAGCTCCTGTTCTCGTACAAGGTGAACCCACAGACGGTGGTGTTCGTCGGGTACACGGACTCGCGCTCCGGCCTCGAAGACGTTCCGCTCACCCAGACCGGGCGAACCTTCTTCGTCAAGCTCGGTTACGCCTGGATCGGTTGAGCGGCGAGCACCCCGGGCCGAGGCGGGTCACTCGTCCCGGAGCAGACGCGCCGGGTTCCAGCGCGCCGCCTGCAGGGCCGGCCGCAGGGAACCGGCGGCGGCGGCCAGGGCGACCACCGCGAGCGCGGCCGCCAGCAGCAGGGCCGTGGGCAGCGGATCGACGCCGTTGAGGAACGGCGCCACCGCCGGCCGCAGGACCAGGAACACACCGGCCGCGCCAACGATCGCGCCGGCGGTGATCCAGCGGCTGGTCTCCACAAGCACCTGACGCACGATCCGCCCCCGTTCGGCCCCGAGGGAGAACCGCACCCCGAACTCTCGCATCCTCCGGCGCACCGAGTAGGCCATCACGGCGTGGATGCCGATCACCACCAGGACCAGGGCCAGCAGGCTGAGGACGCTCAGGAACCCGGTCGACGCCCGCTCCAGCCAGATCGCTTCAGCGAAGAAGCTGTCCATCGTCCCGGCGTCGGCCACCGGCAGGGTCGGGTCGACCTCTGCGACAACGTGACGCAGGGCGGGCAACATGTCCTCCGGGTCGCCGGAGGTCCGCACGTGGAGTGTCGCCGCGGAGGGCTGCTCCTGGCTGAACGGCAGGTAGATGAAGAACTGGGGATCCTCGTGGATGTAGCGGTACTTGGCGTCCTCAGCAACCCCGATCACCTGGACCGGCGGCTCGGTCGTGTAGTCGAAGTGGAAGACCTTACCGAGCGGGTCCTGTCCGGGCCAGGCGGTCTCGGCCATGGTGCGGTTGACGATCGCCACCCGCGGACCGTCGGCACGGTCCGTGGCGTCGAAGTCCCGTCCCTCGATCAGGTCGATGCCGGCCGTGGCGAAGAAACCCGGAACGACGGAGTTGGTGCGATGCCAGAGCCGGTTGCCGCTGGCGGCGGGCTCTTGGCTGCCGTCGAGGAACACCTGGCGCTGGAGCACCCCGCCGCGCAGCAGGCGGTTCTCCGACAGGGTGGCCCCTTCGACTCCGGGCAGGGCCCGCGCCCGGTCGAGCAACGCGTCGTAGATCTGGTGCACCTTCTCCTCCGGGTACCCCTGGTCGCCGGGAGCGACTGTCAGCACCGCGAGGTGGTGCGGGTTGAAGCCGAGGTCGATGTTGCTCTCCTGTTCGAGGTGGCGTACGAACAGGCCCGTCGCCACGAGCGCGACCATCGCCAGCGCCACCTGGGCCACCAGCAGGAGCCCGCCCGCACGGACCCGCCAGCCGTGGACGGTCGACAGCTCGGAGGAGCCGCTGATCTGGCGCGTGAGCTGGGTGCGCGCCGTGCGCCAGGCGGGGACGACTCCGGCGAGGACGAAGACGCCGGCGACGATCACCAGCGCCCATCCCAGGCGGATCGAGTCGATGCCCATGTCCAGGCCGCTGTCGGAGAAGCGAGGCGGCCGGAACTTCCACAGCAGATCCAGCGTCCAGACGGCGACGGGCAGGGAGAGCAGCCCGCCGACCAGGAAGAGCAGCAGGTTCTCGCCGACGAGCTGGCCGATCAGTCGGACGCGCGAGCTCCCCAGCACCTGGCGCACGGCGAGCTCCTGGCGCCGCTCGAGCCCGCGGAGCAGGAGCAGCATCCCGACGTTGAGGCAGCTCACCAGGAGGACGATCGCGCCGGCCAGGACCAGGACATTGGCATAGCTCACGTAGCTCGGTCGCTCGCGGGAGACCATGACGCCCTCGAGCAACGGCTCGACCCCGACGCCGGCATCCTTCTCCAGCTTCGGATAGTCCCGCTCGAGCTGGTGGCTGATCTCCATCAGCTCGGACCGCGCTGCCTGGATCGAGACGCCGGGAGCCAGCCGCCCGAACGCCTCGAACAGGGAGGCGTCCCGCTCGTCGTACCAATCCGCCGCCGCCCCCAGCTCCCGGTAGATCGGCAGCGGCACCCAGGCGTCCACGTCCACGTGCAGCTTGGTCCCGCGGAAGCCGGACGGCCCCACGCCGACCACCGTGAACGGCAGCCCGTTGATCCGGACGGTCTTGCCCAGGATGTCGGGATCCGCCCCGAACCGGCGGATCCAGGACTCGCGGCTGAGCACGGCGACCCGCACGTCGGAATGGTCGTCCACCTCTTCCGGCGTGAAGTAGCGACCCATCGACGGCTCGAGTCCCAGCACGTCCAGGTAGTTGTCGGTGGTGAACATGACGGTCGCGCGGACCGGTTCCGAGCCGGTCGCGGACAGGTTGACCGGCCCCCAGGTGAACAGCACCAGCCCGCTCAGCACCCGGTTGCGCGCGACGAAGTCGTGATAGCTCGCCGGCGAGAGCCGGAGGCGCCCCGTGTACTCCCCCGAGTCCTGGCGGACGGTCCGGAAGACGGACACCAGCCGGTCCATGCCCTCGACCGGCAAGGGACGGACGAACAGCGCGTCGACCAGGGAGACGACGGCGGCGTTGATGCCGATGCCGAGGACCAGGGAGAGGACGATCACCAGGGACAGGAGCGGTCGCCGGCGGTGGGGCCGGAACCAGAGAAGAAATTGTCGCCACAGACGTCCCACGGTTTTCCTCGGTCGCGCAACGAACAGCACGAGCCGCCAGGGGATCGCGTGCCGTTCTTCGAGAATGCCAAATTGCGCGAGGAGGCTACACCAACTTCCGGCAATGCGCCACCGGTTCCGCGCGCCGAGCGGCCGATCAGGCGAGGGTCCGTGCGGCCCGGAGCAGGGGGTCGATGATCCGCCAGTCTCCGATTCGACAAACAGATTCCCGCACAAGGTGCAATTCCGTACAGCCGAAGACGAACCCGGACACTTCGTAGCGGGTGCAAAGCTCCTCCAGCCAGGGCAGCATCGACTCCGGCGCCCTCCCCTGCTTGAGCTCGTACAGGCGACGGTGGAGCTCCTCCTGATCGGCATCGGCGGGGAGCCGCACCCTGGACGCGACCGTGCCCCAGCGTGGGTGGCCGGTGAACAGGCCGCTCCGCCGGGACCCGGAGGTCGACAGCAACAACACCGGCACGTCGGACGGAGCCAGCGCGGCCACCCCGTCGACCGCCAGGTCGATCAGCGAGACGACCCGCTCGCGCAGCTCCCGGGGGACCCGGTCCAGGACGGCGTGCACCGTGAAGCACGCGATGACGATGCGCTCGGCGCCGGCGCTCACCAGGGTCCGCAGAGCGGCCGTCAGGTGTTCGGTGAGGAGATCCTCCTCGCCGCGTGCCAGGGCTTGGGTGCGATCGGGGAAGCGCGGATCGGAGAGCAGGATGCAGCGGGGCGCGTCCTGTTCCCGCTCGGGAGGGTCCAGCCGGTAGAGCGTGCGGACGAACGCCGCGGAGGCCAACGGCCCCAGACCGCCGAGGATGCCCAGGAGCGGGCGTTCAGGTCGATCCGGGCTCAATCACCCTCCACCAGCAGACCCAGCAGGTCGGAGGTGGTGATGATGCCGACCGCACGGCCCTCTTCGATCACGAGCAGGCGGTGGATGTGGTTCTTGAGCATGGTCATGGCCACCTCGGCCACCGTCGCATCCTCGGGGACGGAGTAGAGCTCCGGGTTCATGATCTCGCCGACCAGGATCTCGGCGTACTCGTCCTCGAGCTCCAGCTCTTCCCTGGCCTCGTCGGTGAGCCCGACCTCCCAGCTCTGGGCGAAGTAGTCCACGCCGCCGGAGCCGTCCTCGTCCGCCTCCTCCTCGCCGGCCGCCACGTCGGCGATGTCCACCACCGAAACCACGCCGACCAGCCGGCCCTCGCGGTCGGCCACCGGGGCGCCGGTGATCTCGTTGTCCATCAGGAAGGTGGCCAGCTCGCGGACGGTCATGTCCTCGGGGACCGTGAGGACTTCCGGGTTCATCAGGTCGGCGGCGGTGATCGGTCGCATGACCCTGTTCGTACCACAAACCGGGGGTGCCGAGAAGACCGCTCGGCACCTCGCCCACTGCGATACAGTCGCTGCCGGCCTCCCGAACCCAAGCGAGCGAGCTCCGGACCACCGCCGAGCGTCCATTCCATCGACACGGAGGAGATCGATGCCCAGACCGGCCCGCGTCCTGTCCCACGCCTTCACGCAGCTCACCCTGCTCACCCTGTTGGTCCTCATCGCCCTGCCCCTCCCCGCGGCAGCGGCGAGCGCGGCCGAGCCCGTCGACCTCGACGCGGTCAACCGGATCCGCGACGAGGGGCTCAACCACTCCCAGGCGATGGAGACCGCCGAGGCCCTGACCACCGAGATCGGCGCGCGGCTCACCGGCTCGCCGCAGTTGCTCCACGCCAACGAGTGGACCCGCGACCGCCTGACCGAATGGGGCCTCCAGAACGCCCATCTCGAAGCGTGGGGACCGTTCGGCCGCGGCTGGAGCTTCAGCCGGACGGCGGTCCACATGGTCGCGCCGTTCCAGCTCCCGCTGATCGCCCTGCCCCAGGCCTGGACACCCGGGACCGACGGCCCGGTCCGTGGTGAGGTGTTGCGGGTGAAGATCGAGGACGAGGACGACCTGGACGCCCTCCACGGCAAGATCGGCGGCAAGATCCTGCTGCTCGACGAGCCCCGGCCGTTGCGCGACCGCGACGAACCGCAGCTCGAGCGTTACGACGGCGACGAGCTCCGGAAGCTCATGAACTTCGACATCCCAGAGGGTGAGCGCCACGCGTGGCGCGAGCGCTACCGCAAGCGCCTGGCCCTGCGCAAGAAGATGAACGAGACCTTCACCGAGGAGGGCGTGGTCGCGACGATCGAGATCAGCTCCCGCGACTCAGGCCTCGTCCGCGTCGGCGGCGCCGGCTCCCGGTGGGCCGACGAGAGCGCCGGCGTGCCCGCCCTGGTGATGGCCTCGACCCACTACGACCGCCTGGTGCGCCTCTACGAGCGCGCCGGCGGAGTCGTCGAGCCGGCCGACGACTCCGCGGAGGAGACCGCGGACGGCGGCGGCACCGGCGGCGAGGCGGCACCGGCCGCCGAGGCGACCGAGGGCTCCGACGCCCCGGCCGCCGCGAAAGTGGACGACGCCTCCACCACCCTACCGATCCCGGAGCTCGAGATCGACGTCACAGCCCGGTTCTGGGACGACGATCCGATGGCCTACAACACCATCGCCGAGATCCCCGGCACCGACCTGGCCGACCAGGTGGTGATGCTCGGCGGCCACCTCGACTCGTGGCACGCCGGCACCGGTGCCACCGACGACGGCGCCGGGGTGGTCATGGCGATGGAAGCGGTGCGCATCCTGGAAGCCGCCGGCCTCCACCCCCGCCGCACCATCCGCATCGCCCTCTGGTCAGGCGAGGAACAGGGGCTCCTGGGCTCCAGAGCCTACGTCTCCCAGCACTTCGCGTCGCGGCCCGAGCCGGAGACCGAGGAGGCGCGCCGGATGCCCTCGTTCCTGCGCAAGCCGACCGGGCCGCTGACGGTCAAGCCCGAGCACGCCAAGCTCTCCGCCTACTTCAACGTCGACAACGGCGGCGGCAAGATCCGTGGCATCTACGCCCAGGAGAACGCCGCCGCGGCGCCGATCTTCGAGGCCTGGCTCGCACCGCTCCACGACCTGGGCGCGACCACGGTGACCCTCAACGACACCGGCTCGACGGACCACGTCTCCTTCGATCGGGCCGGCCTGCCCGGGTTCCAGTTCATCCAGGACGACCTGGACTACTTCACGACCACGCACCACACCAACGCCGACACCTTCGACCACCTGGAGCGCGAGGACCTGGTCCAGGGCTCGGTGGTGCTCGCCACGTTCGTCTGGCAAGCGGCCAACCGGGACGAGATGATTCCGCGCAAGCCGATGCCCAGGGACGACGAGGAGACAGAGTAGCCCGGACTTCTCACCGGCCCCTGTCGCGAAACGTCGTAGATGCCTGCAGATCCAAGGCGCGCGACGGGAGGGCGACGCAGGCGTACTGGACAGTCCGTCGAGGAGGCCGGACCGAGCGCAACGTCGGAGATGCGGGCAGATGCGGCGTTGGAGCAAGAGGCCGGTGAGAAATCCGGGCGGGCGGGGCTCAGCTCTGCCCGCGCGGCTCCTGGGAGCGGCGCAGGAGGACGACGGCGACGACGATCGCCAGGGTCATGACCGTCAGCAGGCCGAGCTCGATCATCCCCATGCGGAACTCCTCGGGCCGCATCTCCCCCAGGTGCCAGGCTTCGGCGGTGATCACCAGGATGCGCCGGACGCCGGCGATCAGGCCGACGATCAGGAAGGGCTCCGGGATCAGCGTGTGGGTGCGGAGGGACACCCGCACGGTGTAGAGGATCTCGCCCAGCATGAGCACCAGGAGCAGCCGGTCGAGGAGCAGGAGGGCGGCCTCGCCCGCGCTGTGCTGCGGGTCCATCAGGTCGGTGGCGACGAACCGCCAGGAGGCGGCGACCAGGAGGGTGACCGCGGCGACCGTCAAGAGGACCGCCGTGACGATGTAGACGACCGTTTCCGCCCGGGTCAGCCATCGGTCGACCGGGCCGCGTCCGGCTATCCTCTCGGAATCGGGCTCGAAATCGGGCGACGGTTTCTTCGCAGGGTCCATGACCACCTCCGGTCCGGTCTGCCCCAGAACGCCGGCGGCCGGCGTCTGGAGACGGGTTCCTGGTCACTCCGGAACCGGGAGGGCGCCTGTGTGAGAGTCTAGCGCAGGGCGCGTCCGGCGGCCCGTGCCGGCGGCTCCCGGACGCGCTCCCTTATCCGACCGACACAGGAGACCCCGTGAGCCCCCGACCCGAGGCCGGACCTGGCCCGCAACGAGACCCGGCGCACCCTCTTGGACGAGAGCCGGTGGGGCGCCTCGTACCATGAGCCGTGAGGGCTCTCCCTGGGCGGGCTGGGCGAACGCCGAAATCTACGATGCGTTCGTCCGCGAGGGCTCGGTCTACCGGGCGCTCAACGAGCACCTGGCCGCGCTCGCCGAGATCGGCGACGCGCGGCGGGTGCTCGACCTGGCCTGCGGCGGCGGGGCGACGGCACAGGCTTGCCTGGCCCTCCTGCCGCCGGCCGGCGAGTTGGTCGGTGTGGACGCGTCCGAGGCGATGGTCGCCGTCGCCCGCGACCGGGTGCGCGACCCGCGTGCCCGGTTCGCGGTCGCCTCCGCCGCGGCGGTCGAGCGGGTGGCCCGGGGACCGTTCGATCGCGCGGTATCGAACGCCGCCTTCTGGCAGTTCCCCACCAGCCGGCCGGTGCTCGCCGCCCTCGGCCGGCTGCTCGTCCCCGGCGGTCTGCTCGTCTTCAACGTGCCGGCCGAGCGCGTGCGGGGAGAGACCGCGCCGGTTCATCCGTTCCAGGTGGCGCTCGCCCGGGAGATCGAGGCCTCGACCGGCCGCCCGTTCCCCAGGACAGCGACGCTCGTGGACCCCGAGCGGCTGGACCGGCGCCTCGGCGAGGCCGGGTTCGCGAGCGAGCGCCGCGAACGGTTCGACATCCGCTGCCGGCAGAGCGAGCTGATGGAGCTGATGGAGATCCCGGCGATGCTCCAGCCGATCACGCCGGCCCTGTCCGAGCAGGAGCGCCTGGCGGCGGTCGGTGCGGCCCGCGAGCGCTCCGACCCGGAGCAGCGGGTGAGCGTTCCCTGGATCTACTTCGTGGCTCGGCGCTCCGGCTGAGCGCTGCAGGGATCGCCCGGAAAGTACTTGTCGCAGAACGGGCACCCTGTGCGTGGCACCCAGCCGGGGAGCCAGTCCCCGAGGCGGTAGTAGGTCCGCCGGATCGGCGCCAGCACCTCGGCCCGGTAGGCGTCGTAGTGGAAGCCCTCCCCCACCAGCAGGTGCAGCGTGACCCCGTGGAACGGCAGCTCCACCGTGCGGACCCGCTCGAACCAGCCCCGGTAAAGGTCGGGGTCGAGCGCTCGCTTGGAGACCACGACCACCCGGTCGCCCTGCCAGGTACGGAAGTCGGTCAGGAAGTCGTCCTCCCGCGCGTAGTGGGTCCCCGGCCCGATGACCGAGACGGTGGCGCCGCACCCGTACGACAGGATCGACGCCAGGCTGTAGCCGGTGGCGGCCAGGTGCGCCCGGTGCGCCCCCACTCCATCCCGGCCGGCTGCTCCGCTGTCAGCCTGTCCGCTACCTACGCCTTCGGCACCCGGTCCGCCCGATCCGCGCAGGAAGGGGTCCAGGCGCTCCAGCAGCTCGTCCGTATGCTCCATGGTCACCATCGACTGGTAGAAGCCGGCGTCGCGCCACACCCTGGTCGGTGCCAGGGCCGCGGCGCCGACGATCGTCACCTGGAGGCCGGAGAAGACGGCCAGGAAGAGCACGATCCGCGTGAGGCCGCGGCGGCCGAGCACCGGGTGGAGCAGGAGGAAGAAGAACGGGAAGAACGACAGCACCCAGTAAGCTCCGAACACCTCCGTCAGGGCGAACAGCAGCAGTGCGGACATGGGCACGCCGAAGGCGGCCGCGGCGACCCGGAACGGTGGCCGGACGAGGGCCTTCCGGAGCTCCCCGCGGCGCCGCCAGAGCAGCCAGAGCGCCGGCAGCGGCACCATGTAGAGCAGGGTGGCGGCGTAGAACAGCAGGTTCCGGGGAACCGAGTAGTTGTGGTGCTCGCCGGCGTGGCGCACGAACAGGTTGAACACCACGTTCGACCAGCAGTGGCCGGCGTTCCAGGCCAGGTTGAAGAGGACGAACGGCGCCGCCGCCGCCAGCAGCACGATGAACCCGAGGGTCCGGCGGCGCCCCGGGAGCAGGCGCCGGAGCCTCCCCGGCGCCTGCTCCTCGCCGCCGTCCTCGCCAACGGACCTGCCGGCCGCCCCCAGCCACCAGACCAGGTAGCCGAGGCCGAGGAGCACCGCCAGGTACTTGGACAGGAAGGCCAGGCCGAGCCCGATCCCGGCGGCGGCGTACCAGCGCAGGTCGTCGTCCTCCGCGGCGCGCATCAACGCCAGGCCGGAAGCGAACGAGCACAGCACCAGGGGGGTGTCGGTGAGCATGAACACCCCGACCAGGTGGATCGGCAGCAGCAGGAAGACCATCCCCACCAGGTAGGCGCGGGTCGCGCCGTCGCGATCCAGGCTGTACGGGCGGCGGCCGAGGAGCGCCACGGCGCCGAGCGCCATGAGCGTCGACGCGAGCACGCTCGGCAGGCGGAGCCAGGCCAGGCCCTCACCGGCCGTCATCAGGGCGCTCAGGAGCCAGCCGGCCAGCGGCGGGTGGTCGTAGTAGCCGAGGGCGGGGTTCGCCCCCCAGAGGAAGAAGTAGGCCTCGTCGCCGAGCACCGGTACCGCGGCCGCCAGGACCAGCTTGATCCCGAGGGTCAGGGCGAGCAGGCCCCAGAACAGGTTCCGCACCCGGCGGTCCGGGACGGGGCGTCGGGTGAGGTCGACGAGCGGCTCCATCAGGAGCCGGGATGGTAGCAGGGAGGGGCCGGAGGCGACGCCTCCGGCCCCTTTGCCAGGGCGCTCCGGACCGGGCTCTACCGGCCGGAGGGGGAACCGTGCCCTTCGAGCTGATCGGCCGCCCGCAGCAGATCCTGGCGACCGAACGGCTGGGCCGTCATCTGCTGGAGCTTGACCGGATGGGTGACGTAGGCGTCGACCAGCGGGGCGCTCAAGCCGTTGGGCATGGCGCCGGTCGTGGTCAGCGCCACGGCTCCGAGGCGGAGCGGGCCGGAGACGGCGCGATCGTGGAACATCAGGCCGTAGAACGACAGGTCCACCCAGTGAACCCCCGGCTGGAGCTCGACCGCGGTCTGCGCCCAGCCGACGGGCGAGCCGCTCATGGTGTGGAGGGTGCCCTCCAGGTGGAAGCGCCCGGCGCGGTCGACCGCCACCTCGGCGGAGACGACCAGGTCACCGTTCTCCACACGGTCGCGGAAGTTGCCGGTCAGGCGGGCCCACGGCGCGGTGTAGAGGAAGCCGGAGGCCACCTTGCGGAAGTCCCCGTCGGCGAGCGTGGCGTGGACCTGGACCAGGTAGGCCGCCGCCAGATCCGGGGTCTCGCTCTCCGGCAGGTTGAATCGCGCCGAGAAGATCCCGTCGTGGGCGCGCGCGTCCGGCGCCACGCCGTCGTCGAGGTAGGTCACGTCGCCGAGCGGCCGCCCGGCCGCATCCTGGACCTCGCCGGTGATAACCGTGGCCCGGCTGCCCGGACCCTCGATCTCGGCGAACAGTTCGATCGGCGCCGGTGCCTGGAAGGAGACCGCGCCGCTCCAGACACTCAGCCGCGGGGCCGCGCCGCCGGGACCGCCCAGGGAGTGGCGGGTCGGCGTGTGGCGTTCCATGACCGGGTCGGGCCGGCCGGCTTCGAGGACCCGGGAGTGGTCCGGGTAGCGGGCTTCCTGGCGGTAGGACGCGGCCGCCTGGAGGGCGAACGGCGTCGGCCCGCCGTCGGCCGGCTGGGCGCTCGCCATCGGGGCGAAGGCGCCAGCCAACAAAGCGACGGCGAAGAGAAGAACGAGGGGGTGGGTCGTCAGTCGAGTGTGCATCATCGTCTCCTCCGTCTAGTACAGCAGGCTGACGAGCTCGGCCGAGGTCATGGAGCTGGCCACCGTCGTGTTCGGGGAGCAGGGCGAGCCGTTGCAGGTCCAGATGCCGTCGGGGATCGCCTTGCGGGTGTCGGCGTTGGACGCGTTGCGGATTTCGTCGTGGTTCTCGTGGGCGCCGTCCAGGTTGTAGAACCCGAAGGACTCCTGCTTCGAGCTGTTGCCGCACACGTTCGAGTTGTCGTAGCCAGAGGTCGCGCTGCCGTTGCAGGCGTAGATCGACGCGTACTGGACGATGCCGTCGTCCTCGCCGGACAGGCAGGCGCTGGCGCCGAAGATCGCCTTGTAGCCGCCGGTCAGGTAGATGTTCCGGGCCGGCGCGTTGGCGTAGGTCTTGACCTGGACGGAGTCGTCGCTCCGCAGCCAGTAGGTGGCGTCGTCGCAGTCCTGGATGAAGAAGGCGATGAAGTTGCAGAGGAAGCTCGAATCGCCGCAGACCGCGTCGGCGCCCTCGGACCCACGGTGGGCGCCGGAGAGCGAGACCACGAGGCTGATCCGGCTCGCCACCGTGCTGTAGGGGCCGTTGAAGTTGTAGTTGGGATCGGACGAGTCGTTGTTGCCGAGGATGAAGTCCATCACCGGCCCGCCCATGGAGTGGGCGATGACCCAGAAGGTGCCGCCCTGGGAGGCGCTCAAGGCGCAGCGATTGCCCCCGCCGTCGGCGCCGCCGTTGGTCGCGTTCGCGATCTCGTTCGCCACCTCACCGGCCGCCTGGGCGTCCCAGTACGGGCGGCTGCCGTTGTAGCCGACCACGTAGTACGAGGCCTGGAAGTTCTTGGTCGCGGTGCGGATGAAGTCGTGGGAGCCGCTGACCCAGTAGTTCCGGGCGGCGCTCCAGTTGGTGTACGTGTCGGTGTTCGTCTGCTTGCCGTGGACGAAGATCAGGCACGGGTCCGCGGCGTGGGCCGACGGCGGCGCGGCCAGCGCCACGAGGGCCACGACCGCGAGGCCGAGGAGCGTCCATCGGAGAGGGGAACGGATCAACACAGTCCTCCTTCGGATCGGTGCGGGCGTCCCGCTCGGGAGCGCCCGCGAGTTCGGGGTCCTGAAGGCTCCAAATGAGCACATCCAGAATTTGCTTACTCTCTTCTCTCTGGGTACGCCCGCGGCGGAGACCGGGACAGCGGGCGGCGCGACGCGGTGCTGCCGCGCAGACTCCTAGGCGTCGGTGAGCCAGGCTGCGAGGTCGAGGTCGACGGCGAAGAGGAGCCCGGCCGCGTCGAGAATCTCCACCACCTCCTGCTCCGCGCAGAGCTCCTCGGCGTAGAGCGCATCGAGCCGGCGCGCGAGCTCCCCGTCCTCCCGGCCCTCCTCCACCTCCCTCTCGGTGCCGGCGACCGCCGTGGCGTAGCGGTCGCGGACCAGGGCGACCGCGCGCTCCTCGAGCGGCGAAGGCGGGAACGGCCGCTCGGCGGCGGCCACGGCGGGGGCCCGGGCGATCCGCGTGTACTTGCGCCGGAAGGCTCCGGCGGTCGGCAGGTGGAGATGGAGGATCGACGGTCCGGCGATCAGGGGAGCGGAGGCGCCCGACGCCCCATCCGGGCCGACGGCCCAGCCGTGGACCCCGGCCGCCGCCCGGCCGGCGGCGACCGCGACTGCCGACTTGCCGTTCCAGTAGGCCCGGAAGTACGGCCGTCGCCCCGCCTGCTCCATCCCCAGCGCCGCCACCAGGCGCCTCCAGCCGAGCGGGCCGAGGCGTGCGGCCGCGACCAGCGGATTGCGCTTGAAGCGGACCGGTCCGCCGCCGCGGGTGAGCAGTAGCTCGTGGTTGACGTAGCGCACGGCAGCGAAGCGGCCGGGGTCCCGGCGGCGGAGCGCGGCCAGCGCCGCGAAGTGCTCGCCCAGGCTCGCTCCGCCCCGGGCCGAACCCTGGGGCAGGAGGAGCTCGTCGTCGTCCAGGTGGAGCAGCCAGTCGAGCGGCGCCCCTCCCAGTGCCCCCGCGCGCGCCGCCTCCAGGGCCGCGGTCGCGTTGAGTGCCTGGCGGGCGGCGACGGCATGGGTCGCCGCCCCCTGCTCCGCCGCGGTGCGCAGGGCCGCGGTGGCCCCCGAGGAGCCGGCGGAGTCAGCGCCCGGCCAGCGCTCCTCCGCCTCGGCGGCGCTCCACACGGTGATCCGGCCGGCGGTCTTCTCCGCCAGGCCACGGGCCCGCTCCAGCGCGGTGGGGGTGGCGGTCCGGTCCAGGGCTACCACCAGGTGGTCGGCGCCGGCGTCCAGGTGGTGCCGGCACCAGCTTTCGAGACGCTCACCGGCGCGGTCGGTCGTGCAGACGATCCCGACCGCGGGGCATTGCGCTGCCGGACGGACGCTCCGCGCCTGCCATCGGATCCCCTGGGGTACACCCGGGCGGTCCGGGGCGCCCCCCGCGGCCGTTTCGCCGGCCACCGTCGCACCGGCCACCGCCTCGTCAGCCCCCGCCTCGTCAACAAGACTCCGGAGCACCACGCGACCGGCCGGCACCGCCACCTCCTCCCCCAGCGGCTCCAGCACCTCGGCCGGGGTCAGGGCAGGCGGCTCCGGCCGAGACGGACGGGAACGCGCCGCGTCCGAGAGCCACACCACCACCGTCCACCGGTCCGGGCCGGGGCGGAGCGGCAGCACCTCGTGGACCACGCGGCGGGAGTCGAACAGCGCCATCGAGCCGCCGGCCGCGGGGACCACCTCCGCGCTCCGCTCCGGGTCCGGCCTGCCCGGCCCCCAGAGACCAAGCTCGCCGCCGGTGCACGGCGCCTCCGGTGCGTTCAGATAGAGCACCAGCGTCAGCGCTCGCCCGTTGTCCTGCTCTCCGCCCGGGTTGTCCAAGTGCGGCGCGAAGCCCCGGCACGGCGCTTCGTAGCGCGCGACCATCGCGCTCACCGGCGGGTGCAGGCGCTCACCGGCGGGTGCAGAGCCGCGGGGAGACAGGCCGCGACCGACGGAGTGAGCCGCCTCAGCAGCCACTGGACGAGCACGGCGACCGACGGTGCCGCCGCCAGCAGCTCCGGCTCCAGCCCGGTCACGTAGGCGACCCGGTCGCTGCGTTCCGGCGAGGTCCGGTTCTCGGCACCGACACCGCCCCGGCTCAGCTCCAGTACCCCACCCGCCCCGAGACCAGCGAGCTCTCCACTGACCCTGCGCAGGAGGCCCTCGCCGATCACCGACCGGGCCACCGTCCAGCCGCTCCCCGCAGGAGCGGTCAGGGCGTGGCTCAGCTCTTCGGCGCCGGGGAGCGCGGCGCCGGGACGGGCCGTGCTGTCGAGCGCGCTCCACACCTCCTCGAGCTCGCCCGGACGGGGCAACGGCCGCCACCATAGGGCGGTCGTCGTGCACCACAGGCCCTCTCCCCGGAGGCGCTCTTCGAGCTCTTCCAGAACCCGGCGCAGACCGGGAGCCGTCCCCACCGGCAGGGCACTGCATCGCGCCGCGCGGGTCGCCACCTCGATCAACCGGGCGGGCGCCCAGCTCTCCTCCTCCACCACCGGTCCGCGCCGGACCCCGGCCACCAGGGCTGCCCGGAACAGGCGGTCGAGCTCCGCCGGACCGCCGAGCTCTCGGAGCGCCGGCCCGAGCTCCGCCTCGCCCACCCCGCGCGCCAGGACGGCGAGGAAGCGCTCGAACGGTCCGGACCCGGCGGCGGCCCGGGCATCTCCGGACCGCGAACCGGTCTTTCGGTCGTGGGGTGAGCGAGCGGCCATTAGAACCGGAGACTCTAGCAGGAGCCGGAGATCTGAACGGCGGAATTTGAGGGATTCGTCCACCGCGGACGCTGCTATCCTGCGGACGACCCGAGACCCCATCCGAAGGAGGACTGCGATGACCACCGCCTCATCCCGTGCACCTCTAGCGACCGTTGCGACCGCTGTGATCGTCGTCGCGCTCATCCTCTCCCCACCCTCCCCCGCCCGCGCCCAGGCGCCCCATGCCCGGCCGCAGCAGGGCGACCAGGCCGGAGGCGAGAAGCTGCTGACCCCGGAGCCGGCGACCTGGCCGGTTCGCAAAGAGCTGGTCGAAGAGGTGCGGTCTGTCACCCACCACGAGGCGACGATCGCCGGCACGACCTTTCCGTACACGGCGACCGCGGGGACGCTCCAGCTCACCGCCACGGACGGCAAGCCGAAGGGCTCGATCTTCTACGTCGCCTACACCCGCGACGGCGTCGACGACCCGGCGTCCAGGCCGGTGACCTTTTGCTACAACGGCGGTCCCGGCGCGGCGTCGCTCTGGGTCCACCTGGGCGCCTTCGGCCCCAAGAGGGTCCACCTGGGCCCCGAAGGCTTCCCTGAAGGACCGCCGCCGGGGCATCTCGAGGACAACCCGGACTCCCTGCTCGACGCCACCGACCTGGTGTTCATCGACCCGGTCTCAACCGGGTACAGCCGGGCCGCCCCCGGGGAAGATCCCAGCCAGTTCCACGGCTTCGAGAACGACGTCGAGTCCGTGGGCGAGATGATCCGTCTGTGGGTGACCCGCAACGACCGGTGGCGCTCGCCGAAGCTCCTCGCCGGCGAGAGCTACGGCACCACCCGCTCGGCCGGCCTCTCGGGTTACCTCCAGGACCACTTCGGCATGTACATCAACGGCATCGCCCTGATCTCGGCGGTGCTCAACTGGCAAACCCAGGTGTTCGCCGACGGCAACGACCTGCCGTACGCGCTCACCCTGCCGACCTACACCGCCGCCGCCTGGTACCACGGCAAGCTCCCCGAGCGCCTCTCCGGCGACCTGCGAGGGACCCTGGACGAGGTCGAGGAGTTTGCCCGCGGCGAGTACACCCACGCGCTGATGATGGGCCGGGACCTGCCGGAGGACGAGCGCGCCCAAGTGGTGCACAAGCTCGCCGAATTCACCGGCCTCTCCGAGGAGTACGTCGAGCAGACCAACCTGAGGATTCTCGACGAGCGGTTCTACAAGGAGCTGCTCCGCGACCAGGGCAAGATCATCGGCCGGCTGGACGCGCGATTCACCGCCAGCGACCGGGACTCCGCCGGCGAACGGCCGGAATTCGACCCGGCGGGCGCCGCCATGGACGCGTACTTCGTGTCGCTGATCAACGACTACCTACGCACCGACCTGGGGTTCGAGAGCGACCTGCCGTTCCGTCACCTGGCCGGCGAGGTCTGGCCCTGGAACTACCACCGGGGGACCTACAAGGAGACCTGGACCAACCGCTACCTGAACGTCGCCGAGACCCTGCGGCAGGCGATGACCGAGAACCCCCATCTCCAGGTGCTGGTGATGAGCGGCTACTTCGACTTCGCGACGCCCTACTTCTCCACCGACTACACGGTCGACCACATGAACCTGCCGCCGGCGCTCGCGGGAAACATCCGGACCGCGTACTACAAGGCCGGCCACATGATGTACATCAAAGAGTCCGAGCACCAGAAGTTCCGGCAGGACTTCCTCGACCTGATCCGGCGCGCGACGGAGGCCGGCGAATGAGCCGCCCAGGTGCCATGGGGAGGCCCGTCCGGAAGCCCGTGCGACGGATAGAATGCGGCACCATGTGGAAGACCACCCGATCCGTTTCCGTCACCGTCTGCCTGCTCCTCGTCCTCGTCTCTCTGCCGGCCCTCGCGGCCACCTCCGACCCGGGTCAGAGCGCCTCCGGGCCGGAGCTCCTGCTCGGCTTCTCGCCCGCCGGCTCTGCGGCGGAACAGGCGATCGAGAAGCGCCTGGATTCCTCCGTCGAGCGCGACAACCTGCGCTCCTGGATGGAGCACCTGGCGGCCCGTCCCCATCACGTCGGCTCCCCCTGGGACCGGCAGAACGCCGAGTTCATGGCCGACCTCTTCCGGTCGTGGGGCTACCAGACCGAGATCGAGGAGTTCCACGTGCCGTTCCCGGTCCCCAAGGCGCGGGCGGTCGAGCTCCTCGCGCCGTCGCACTTCGAGGCCTCTCTGACCGAGCCAGCGCTGCCGGAGGATGCGACCTCGGACCAGAAGGACGAGCAGCTTCCGCCCTACAACGCCTACTCGGTCGACGGGGACGTGACCGGTGAGCTGGTTTACGTCAACTACGGCGTCCCCGACGACTACGACGAGCTGACCCGGCGCGGCATCGACGTCGCCGGCAAGATCGTCATCGCCCGCTACGGCGGCTCGTGGCGGGGGATCAAGCCGAAGGTCGCCGCCGAGCACGGCGCCGTCGGCTGCATCCTGTACTCCGATCCGCGCGACGACGGCTACTTCGTCGGCGACACCTACCCGGCGGGCGGCTACCGGAGCTCCGAGGGCGTCCAGCGGGGCTCGGTGATGGACATGCCCCTCTACCCGGGCGATCCGACCACCCCCGGCACGGGGTCCGTCGAGGGCGTGGAACGGATCCCGCTCGACCAGGCGCCAACCCTGACCAAGATCCCGGTGCTGCCGATCTCCTGGGCGGACGCCAAGCCCCTGCTCTCGGCCCTCGCCGGACCGGTCGCCCCCGAGGCCTGGCGCGGCGCCCTGCCGCTCACCTACCACCTGGGGCCCGGCCCGGCCAAGGTGCGCCTGGCGGTCTCGTTCGACTGGAGCACACGCACCCTCTACGACGTCATCGCGCGCTGGCCCGGCGACACCTGGCCCGACCAGTGGGTCATCCGCGGCAACCACCAGGACGCCTGGGTCAACGGCGCCGCCGACCCGGTCTCCGGCATGGTCACCGTCCTCGAAGAGGCGCGCATCGTCGCCGCGCTCGCCAAGGCCGGCCATCCGCCGAAGCGGACGATCATCTACGCCGGCTGGGACGGCGAGGAGGAGGGCCTGCTCGGATCGGTCGAGTGGGCCGAGACGCACGCCGACGAGCTCCGCAAGCACGCGGTCGCCTACATCAACACGGACTCGAACTCCCGCGGCTTCCTGGGCGTCGGCGGCTCCCATTCGCTCGAGCGGCTGGTCAACCAGGTGGCGGACGACGTCACCGACCCGGAGAAGGGCGTGAGCGTGGCCGAGCGCCGGCGCGCCCTCCTGCGCGTCATGGGCGATGCGAAGACCAAGCAAGAGCTCGCCACCCGCGCCGACTTCCGGATCAACGCCTTGGGCTCCGGCTCCGACTACACCCCGTTCCTCCAGCACCTGGGCGTCGCCTCGATCAACCTGGGCTACGGCGGTGAAGGGGACTATGGCCAGTACCACTCGATCTACGACTCGATCAGCCACTACCAGCGGTTCATGGACACCGACTACGCCTACGGCGAGGCCCTGGTCCAGACCGCCGGAAGGCTGACGCTCCGCCTGGCCAACGCGGAGGTCCTCCCCCTGCGCTTCGGCAACGCCGCCGACACCTACTCGGGCTACGTGGACGACCTGATGGCGTCGACGGATACGATGCGCCAGGAGACGGACGCGGCAAACCAGGCGATCGACGACGGCGTCTGGCAGCTCTACGCCGACCCGACCAAGACCCTCCTGCCGCCGGAGCGCAAGGACCCGGTCCCCTACCTGGCCTTCGCGCCGCTCCAGAACGTCGCCAAGACGCTCGACCAGGTGGCGGCCCGCTACGACACCGCGCTCGCGAAGGTCACCCAGGGGGACGAGCCGCTCCCGGCCGCGACCCTCGATCAGGTCAACGAGCTGCTGCGGACCGCCGAGCGTGCACTGACCCGTCCGCAAGGCCTCCCGGGACGCTCCTGGTACGTCCACTACGTCTACGCCCCAGGTTTCTACACCGGCTACGGGGTCAAGACCCTGCCCAGCGCCCGCGAGGCGATCGAGCAGCGTGAGTGGAAGAAGGCGGAGATCCAGATCGACGTCACGGCCGGGGCGCTGCGCGAGTACGCGGCACGGGTCGACCGGGCAGCCAAGCTGCTCGAAGCAGCCGAGTAGGCTCCGAGCCCGCCCGCCCCGCGGTCAGCGCACCAGTCTCAGCGCACCGCCGGGGCGGGCACCCCGTCCGGCGCAGCCTGCCCGGCCGCCGTGTCCGGGCCGTCCCGCGGGGCGGGCGCGGGGATGAGCAGATCCTGGAGGTCGATCTCCGGGTGGATCCGATCGAGATCGACCAGCGGCGCCACCGCCGGCAGGTCGGCGTTGCCCCGCCACTGCCAGATGTGCCATCGCTGCCAACCGATCGGCAGGTGGGGCTGCTCGACGCCGTACTCGGCGATCCAGAGCGGGTAGTCGCCGAACCGGTCGTCCATCTGCCGGTTCCAGAAGGTCGGTCCGGTGTAGATGATCGGCTTCGTCCCCACCTCCCGCTCGACGATCTTCACGAACGCCATGAGCCGGTCCGCCAGGTCGTCCGGCGGCCGCGCGCCGGACTGCTTGAACGGCGTCTCGACGTCGACGACCGGTGCCAGGTCGCCGGGCTCGAACAAGACGTGCGACAAGAACACCCGTGCCTGAGCCTCCGGGTCGTCGTCCGGGACGAAGAAGTGGTAGGCACCGCGGTGCAAACCGGCCTGGCGCATCCGCTCCCAGTGGGCGATAAAGAACGGATCGAGGAAGTCGACCCCCGCCGTCGCCAGGGTGAGGCCGAAGTGATGGCCGCGGGCGACGGCGGTCCTCCAGTCGACGCGGCCGCTGTGGTACGAGACGTCGAGCCCCTCGATCGACGCCGGCCCCGGTTTCAGGGTGGCGAGCTTCGGACGCGGCACCGCGGGGACCTTGGCGAGCCACGGCACCGGGACGTCGCGGCCGGTCACGGTTCCGTCCCCGAGCTGGCCGAGCTCGTTGGCTCCCCAGCAGAGAATCGAGCCGTCCTCCAGCTCGGCACAGGCGTGGTTGCCGGCGATCTGGAGGTCGACCACTCGGGCTTCCAGGCCCTCGACGGTGGCCGGTGGCACCGCCGGGGTCTCCGGCGCGGGGGGCTTCGCGTCGAACCCCCGCCCCAGCTCGCCGAGCTCGTTGGACCCCCAGCACTGGACCGCACCGCTCTCCAGTAGGGCGCAGGAGAACGAGAAGCCGACGTCGACCTTGCGTGCCGGCCCGGCCAGCCCCGCGACCCGCACCGCGGAGCTCCGGGACGTCCGCGTCCCATCGCCGAGCTGACCGAAGCGGTTCTCGCCCCAGCAGGCGACACCGCCGTCCATCAGCAGGGCGCAGGTGTGATAGCCACCGGCGTCGATCTGGGTCGCGGCGGACGGCAGCCCCTGGACTGCGACCGGCGCGCTCGCGTCCTCCGCGGCGCCCTGGCCGAGTTGCCCGGCGGAGCCGTCCCCCCAGCAGGCCACGGTGCTATCGGCCCGGAGCGCACAGGAGTGCAACCCCCCGGCCGAGACCTGCTGGACTTCCGCACCGAGCCCCTCGACCGGACCGATCGCCGGCCCCGGAGTGGAACGCCCCAGTTGGCCGAGGGAGTCGTCGCCCCAGCAGAGCACGGCGCCATCCTTCGACAGCCCGCAGGTATGCAGCCAGCCGGCCTCGATCGAGCGCATCACCGGGGCGCCCTCCACAGGGGCGGGCTCCAGCCGGCAGGGACGCCCCTGGCACCGATCGCTCTCGGACGCCGGGTCGCCGCCCATCTGCCCATCCCGGGCATCGCCCCAACAGAGCACGCGGCCCCGGCGGTCGGTGAGGCACCCGTGGCGGATGCCGAACGTCACCGTCCGCGCCTCCGACAGGAGCGTAACCCCGGACAGGAGCTGGAAGGAGGGGCCTCCGGAGCAGGCGGGCACGGCACCGGTCACGCAGGTCATCTGGGGTCCGAGGACCACCTGGCGCGGGAGCGGCGCCGGCGCGGCCGCCCGGTCACCGTCAGGGGACTGCGAGCCGCACGAGGCAGCCACGAGCGAACAGATGACGAGAGCGACGCCTTGCAGCCCGCGGTCCATCGATCCTCCCCCCGGTCCGGGCCCCACCGGGCCTGGCACGGCGCCCGGCCCCGGTCGACCCTTGATATCCGCCGGAGGATAACGCAGGACGCGGTGGCTCCCCGGGTTGCCGGCTCGCCGGCTCTTGTCAGGGGAGGCTGCTCCGTGCTGCAGGGATCCGGAGAGGCCTCCTCACCAGCCTCATGGGCTCTCGTCTTCCTCCTCGTCGGCCGCGATCTCGACCAGGATCCGGCCCACCCGGCGCAAGGTCTCGTCGCCCACGGCGAGCAGGAAATGGGCGAGCGACAGCGGACGGCACCGCAGGGCATCCAGCGTATTCAGCCGATCCGCGAGGTCGGGAGACCAACCGTCGACCACACCCACCGTGGAGTCGCCGTCGAAGAGATCGCACAACGGCAGCTCGATGTCCGGATCCTCGGCCAGGTGGAACCGCGGCGCGAGGCCCGTGAGCGGCAACGCCGCCGCCGTCAGACACGCGAGGTCGGGCGTCACCAGGTGCGCGCGCGCCTCCTCCTCGCCGATGCCGACACAGGACCAGTACGGCTCGCCCGCGCCGGAGTCCGCGATGGGAGCGCTGCGCTCCCGGGGACCGGAGCGCACCACCTTCCAGGGTCCGGCGTTCGCCGCCTCCGGGGTCGGCGGGTGGTCAGAGTGCCGACGCAACCGGTCCAGGAACGCCGCGGAAAAGGCGTTGGGGCTCTCTTCGCCGCCCGATCGTCGGGCGCGATCCGGTGGCGGGCCGGGGTCTGGGTCGGGAGTGTTTCCGGAGTGGTTCTCGGGCTGGCGCACGGGTTGGACCTCCTCGCTGTCGATTGCGGACGCGACAGAGGCCTCGGCTCCCCGCACCCGCTTGCGTGATTTGTTCCGCCTATCTTACGCCTTGCGCTTCCGCCTGTCAAGCATCTGCGCAATCGATCGCTCCGCCTCGTACCCACCGCCGATTCACCCTGCTCTACCACCGGCTCGTGCGAACCGATGCGCACCCGAGATCACGGCCTCCAGCTCGTGAGCCTCTCGTGAGAAACTGCTGCTAGGGTTCCCTGGATTCGATAGCCGCCGCGCAACCAGGCCGCGGTACCACCACGGAGCGCGCCATGGCCGTGCCACTGCGCGACCCGGTGATCGAAGACGATCGACCGAGAGGACCCCGACCGATGAAGCGCACCATCCTGACCCTCGCCCTCGTGGCCGGCCTCTGCGTGCTGGCCGCTCTCGCGTTCATGAACCGTCGTGCCGGCGCCGGCGACCACCTCGCCAGCGCCACCTTCGCCGGCGGCTGCTTCTGGTGCATGGAGCCGCCGTTCGAAAAGCTCCCCGGCGTCACCGAGGTCGTGTCGGGCTACACCGGCGGACCGGAGAAGAACCCGACCTACCGACAGGTCTCCTACGGCGAGACCGGCCATCGGGAGTCGGTCCAGGTGACCTTCGACCCGGAGACGATCAGCTACCAGGAGTTGCTCGACGTCTACTGGCGCCAGATCGACCCTACAGACCCCAACGGCCAGTTCGCCGACCAGGGCGCCCAATACCGGACGGCGATCTTCTACCATTCCGAGGAGCAGAAGCGCCTGGCCGAGGCCTCGCGCGAGGCGCTGGCCCGCTCCGGCAGGTTTGACGCCCCGATCGTCACCGAGATCCTCCCGGCCGGGCCGTTCTACCCCGCGGAGGATTACCATCAGAACTACTACAAGACGAACCCGACCCACTACGAGCAGTACCGGGAGGGCTCCGGTCGCGGACCGTTCCTCCGGCGGGTCTGGGGCGAGGAGAACAAGGCCATGAAAGACGGTGCCAGCACCACCGGCGAGCACGCCTGGGAGACGTTCGTGAAGCCGTCGGACACCACCTTGCGGGACGAGCTCACCCCTCTCCAGTTCAAGGTCACCCAGAAAGAGGGTACGGAGCGCCCCTTCCAGAACGAGTACTGGAACAACCACGAGGCCGGGATCTACGTCGACGTCGTCTCGGGCGAGCCGCTGTTCAGCTCCCGGGACAAGTTCGAGTCCGGCACCGGCTGGCCCAGCTTCACCCGCCCGCTCGATCCGGACAACATCGTGACCAAGAGCGACCGGAGCCTGTTCATGGCCCGGACCGAGGTGCGGAGCAAGCACGCGGACTCGCACCTGGGCCACGTGTTCGAAGACGGACCGGCGCCGACCGGCCTGCGGTACTGCATGAACTCGGCGTCGCTCCGCTTCATCCCGGTGGCGGACCTCGAGGCCGAGGGCTACGGCGAGTACGTGCACCTGTTCGACCAGGACTGACGGCGGGCGCGCCGGGGGCCTCACCCGGCATCGGCCTTGCGTTCCGCTCCTGCCGAACGATCCTGGAGGAGCCACCATGATCCGCATCCCGATGCCGTCCCTCCAACCCCTCGACCGCGCCGCGCTGCCGGTGGCCGTGCTGGTGGCCGCGCTCCTGGCCACCGCCGGCGTACCGCCCGCCGCGGCAGCCGCGAACCAGGAGTTCGGGAGCCGGGAACAGGTCACCGCCGTCGACCTGGCGGTCGATCTCGACCCTCCCCACGCCCTGCGCCCGTGGGCTCGGCCGCCCCGGGCAGCCGGCCTGCGGGTCGACCTGGAAGGCACGTCCCTGCCCGTCGTCTCGGTCGATCCACCGCCGGCGGATCGGGGCGACGCCCCATGGTCGGTGGTGCTCTACATCGACCTGGCACTCTCCGACCGCTCCGAGACCTCCTGGGCGGCGGAGACCCTGTCGCGGAACCTGCCGGAGCTGACCCGTTTCGGAGACGTCGAGGTGGTGGTCGCGGACCCGGAGCCGCGGACGCTGGTGTCCCCCACCCGGGACAACGCCGCCATCCGCAAGGTCCTGGACCACCTGGTCTTCTTCCCGGAGGCCGAGGATGCGCTGGTCGAGGCGCGCCTGGCCTCGGCCGAAACCGCTCCAGCGACCGAAGCGGCCACCAGGCCTGATTCCGGCGCCGCCACGGGAGCGGGCGCCGGCGGCTCGGGTCCCAGTCCATTGGAGCGGGCCCTGGTCCGCGACCGCCTCGACCGCCTCCTCCTCGCCATGGTCGACCGGACGCCCGAGGCGGCGCCCCGCCGGGCCGTCTTCCTGGTGACCGGAGGCTACGACCTGGACGGCGGCGACGGCGCGCTCAGCCGTGCCACCGACGAGACGGCGGCCACCCTCGCCGCCTACGGGTGGACCGTGGTCCCCCTGCTCGAGCCGCCGCCGTCGGGCACGGTTCCCGGCCTGCGGATCGGCAAGTGGCGCTTCCACAAGGCCACCGAGCCGTGGCTCTTCATGACCACCTTCCTCGGCGCCACCCGCGAGTCCGAGCGCGATCCGGAGAAGGCGAAGGCGTTCCTGGAGCTTGCCAGGTCCCGCCAGCGCCAGGGCGAGCTCGACGGCGCGGCCCGGGCGGCCCGCCAGGCGATGACCCACTTCGCCGACGACCCCCGGACCGCAGAGCTCCAGGCCCAGACGCTCCTGGTTCTCGCCCATGTCTATGAAGCCCAGGGGCGCCCCCAGCTCGCCCGCAGGACCTATCTGCGGGCCGCCACCCGCGATCCGGAGGGCCTGGCCGACCTCCCGGAGGTGGTCGCGGCGGTGCATCGACCGGAAGCCGCGCTCGAGCGCCTGGCACGGGCGACGCTCGGGAGCACGCTCCGGTCCGAGCACGACTGGACGACCGTGCTCCATGCGCTCGACCGGCGCGGCCTGGTGACGGTCCAGCTCGCCGGGGCGCCGGACGGCCGGCTGCACGCGGCTCACGTTCTCCGCGCGGCGGACGGCAAGCCGGTGCCGGCGGTCGGCGACCTGCGCTTCGGCACGCCGCGGTCGGTCGTTTCGGCCCGTGCCAGGAGCCTGCTCGACGACGTGCCGGCCGGCGGCAACCTGCCGGTCACCGCGGCGCTCCTCGCCCCGGAGGAAGAGCCCGGCGAGGGTCCGGGCGATGGCGGCGAGACGGTGCTCACACTCCGCGCCGACCCCTCGGCGCTCACCGCTCCGCCGGCCGCGGCGATCCTCCGGGTCACTCTCGCCATGCCGGAGAGCGACGGCGCGATCCGGGTGATTCGATTCGAGCCGGAGAGCCTGGACCCGGCGCCGCGGACCGCTTGGGGGTGGCAGCTCCGGCGTCCGATCGCGGCCGGCGCCGACGCCGGCTGGGGTGTGGTGGTGGTGGATGAGCTTTCGACTGGCGCCTGGGGCGCCGCGCTGGCCCAGGGGGATCGGGATCCGGTAGAGCGGGCAGGCGCCGAAGAACCCTAGCCGATCGCCTGCACGACCGCCAGGGCGGTGGCGAGCGCGCGCCGTCCTTCCGTGCCGTCCACGTAGCGCACGCTCTCGCCACGACAGGCGCCGAGGAACGCCTCGAGCTCCCGGCGCAGCGGCTCGGCCTGCTCCACCGCGACGTCGGTTCGGAGGATCTTGCGCTCCTCCCCCACGTCCTCCAACCGGTAGCCCTTGACGTCCTGGTCCTGGTAGTCGAGCGAGAAGTAGCGCGACGTGCCGAACACCCGGAGCTTGCGGATCTTCTCCGACGAGACCCGGGAGGCGGTGACGTTGGCGACACAGCCGCTCTCGAGCTCCAGACGGACGTTGGCGATGTCGATCCGCGGCGAGAGGACCTCGATGCCCGTGGCGCGCACCTCGGCCACCGGCGACGGGTCGAGGGCGTGGAGGATCTGGAGGTCGTGGATCATCAGGTCCAGCACCACGTCCACGTCGAGGCTGCGCGGCGTGAACACCGCAAGCCGCTGGACCTCGACGAAGCGGGCCGCGCCGCCCCGATCGCGGAGGAAGTCGAGCAGGGCCTGGACCGCCGGGTTGTAGAACTCCACGTGGCCGACCGCCAGGGTCCGGCCGTGGCCGCGGGCGGTCTCGATCAGCCGGTCGGCCTCCTCCAGGGACGCCGCGATCGGTTTCTCGACCATCACGTCGACCCCGGCCTCGAGCAGGCTGCAGCCGAGGTCGGCGTGGACGGTGGTCGGCACCGCGACCACGGCGACGTCGATCGCTTCGGCGAGCGCCTCGGCCGACGGGAAGATCTTCGCCCCGTGGGCCGCGGCCATGGCGTTCGCCGCCTCCTCCCGGGGATCGTAGATCCCCACCAGCTCGACGTCGGGGAGCTCGGTCAGGATGCGGGTGTGGTGGCGCCCGAGGGCGCCGGTGCCGAACACTCCTGCCCGTGGCCGGCCCGTTGGAGCAGCCGCGCTCATTCGCTCATCCCCCCCCGCTCGCCCCGCTTGCCCGGCGGCGCCTTGACCACACCGCGCTCCGAGCCGTCGATGAACTCCACCAGATAGTCGATCTCCTCGTGGCCGCCCAGCTCCGCGCGGATCCGCTCGAGCGCCTGGCCGGTGTTGAGCCCGGAGGAGAGGAGGATCTTCATCGCCTCGCCGAGCCGCCGGCGCGCCTCCGGCGGCACGCCCTTGCGCCGCAGCCCGATCGAGTTCAGGCCGTAGCACGCCGGCTTCTGGCCGACCGTCTTGACGTAGGGCAGCCCGTCCATGGTCAGCACGGTGTAGCCGCCGATGTAGGCGTGGCGGCCGACCCGGGTGAACTGGTGGACGGCGCTGAAGGCGCCGATCGTCGCGTCGTCATGGACGGTCACGTGGCCGGCCAGGGTGGCGCAGTTGGTGAACACGCAGCGGTCCCCCACGTGGCAATCGTGAGCCACGTGAGTGTAGGCCATGAACAGGTTGTCGGAGCCGATCGACGTCATGCCGCCGCCGAAGCTCGTCCCCCGGTGGACGGTCGAGAACTCCCGGAAGTGGTTCCGGTCCCCGATCTCCAGCCGCGTCGGCTCACCCTCGAACTTCAGGTCCTGGGGCTCGAAGCCGATGCAGGCGTACGGGAAGATCCGGTTCTCGCTGCCGATCTTCGTGTTCGGTCCCATGACCTGGGCACCGGCGCCCACCTCGGTGCCGGCGCCGATGGTGACCCCGGCGCCGATCACCGCGTGGGCGCCCACACGGACGCCGGGGGCGAGAACGGCCGCGGAGTCGACGAGGGCGGAAGGGTGTACCGCGTCGGTCATCGCCTCACCGATCCACCATGGCGGACGAGACCACCGCCTCGGCGGCCACCTTGCCGTCCACCAGCGCCTTGCAGGCCAGCTTGCAGTGGGTCTGGCGCAGCCGGAGCACCTCGACCTCGTAGCGCACCTGGTCCCCGGGGACCACCGGGCGGCGGAAGCGGGCCTTGTCGATGCCCATGAAGTAGACCAGCTTGCCGTCCGCGTCCGGGTGGTCGTGGAGCAGCAGGATGCCGCCGGCCTGAGCCATGCCCTCGACCAGCAGCACGCCCGGCATCACCGGGTGCCCCGGAAAATGGCCGACGAAGAACTCCTCGTTGATGGTCACGTTCTTGAGCGCCACGATCCGCTTGCCGGGCTCCATCTCCAGAACCCGGTCGACCAGCAACAGGGGGTAGCGGTGGGGCAGCACCTGCATGATCCACCGGGTGTCCCATCGCACGTCGCCACTCTCCGGCGTCGCTCCGGTCCCGGCCTTCTCGTTGTCCGTCACGGCTCCTCTCCTCCTCGTTGATCGTTCACCCGCCGTTCCAGGCTCTTCAAGCGGCGGTGCATCTCCTCCAGACGACCGAGCAGCGCCGCCTGCCGCCGCCAGCGGCCGATCTCCATGGCCGGCACCGTCGCGCTCACCACGGTACCGGCCGGCACCGGGCGAACCGCGGCGGACGCGGCACCGACCGTCACCCCGTCCCCCAGGGTGATGTGGCCGCCGACACCCGCCTGCCCGGCGAGGACGACGCCCACGCCCAGGCGCGAGCTGCCGGCGATGCCGGCCTGCCCGCAGAGGATCGATCGCGCACCGACCTCCACGTTGTGGCCCACCTGGACCAGGTTGTCGATCTTGGTCCCGGCGCCGATGCGGGTGGCCCCGACCTTCGCCCGGTCGACCGCCGAGAGCGCGCCGATCTCCACGTCGTCCTCGATCACCGCGACCCCCACCTGGGGCACCTTGTGGTGGCCGTCGGCGCGGCTGACGTAGCCGAAGCCGTCGGCACCCAGGACCGTGCCGGCGTGGACGATCACGCGCTCGCCGAGCACCGTGCCGTCGTAGAGCACGACGTGGGGATGGAGCACGCACCCGGCGCCGACCTGGCAGCTCCGGCCGATCACTGCATGGGCCCCGACCACCGCTCCGGCGCCGACCGAGCTGCCCGCGCCGATCACCGCATAGGGCCCGACGGTCGCATCCGCCGCGACCACGGCCTCCGGATCGACCACCGCGGTCGGATGGACGCCCGGCGCCTCGTCCGCCCGGGGATAGAGCAGGTCGAGGGCACGATTGAGCACCAGCTCCGGGTCCTCGACCACCAGCACGGCGCGCTCTCCGGTCGCCAGGTCCTCGGTCCCCGGCCCGGCCAGCAACGCGCCCGCACGGCTCGCCGCCGCCGCCTTGCGGTGGCGGAGCTGGGTCAAGAACGACAGATCGTCCGGCGTCGCCTCGCGCAGATTGGCGACTCCCTGGACGCGCCGCTCCCCATCGCCCACCAGGCGGGCGCCGAGGCGCTCGGCGAGCTCAGCGAGCCGCACCGGCGCCCCCTACTGGCCGCCGCCCTTGGTGTCGGTGGCGCTGGCGGGCGCCTGATCGCCGGTCTTCTTGTTGTAGCGCTCGATGACGTCGGCGGTGATGTCGACCGACTCGTCCGCGTAGACCAGGCCGCTCGAGAACTTGTTGAAGATCAGCGTGTAGCCCCGCTCCTTGCCGATCTCGTTGATCACCGGGAAGACGCTGTCCTCGATCGTCTTGAGCACCTGGTCGCGCTTCTTCGACAGGTCCCGGTTGGCGTCGTCCTGGAACCGCTTCAGCGCGATCGACTTGTCCTCGAACTGCTTCTGGAGATCGGCGAGCTTGTCCTCGGACAGCGAAAGACGCCCCTCGTCCAGCCGCTGGCGCAGGTCGACGACCTGCTTCTGTAGATCCTCCCCCTGCTTCTGCTTCTGCTTGCGCAGGGTGTCGATCTCGTCGAGCGCGGCCTTGCCCCGCGACGACTCGAGCAGGATGCGCTCGACGTCGATGACCGCCACCTTGACCGGCGCCGACTGGGCCAGGGCGGGCGCCGCGGCGAGCGCGATGGTGAGGAGCCCGAAGACCGGAAGGATCGCGATCTTGGTGAGCCGGAGTGCCTGGGAATGGAACGACATGACTGGTTCGTCTCCTAGTTGTTGCTTGATTCTCGGGGTAACGACCACGTGAGGATCGAGGGGATGGGGGGCGATCCAGCGGATCTTCCGGGTCGATCGGAGCGGCTGGACCGACGGATCGAGGGCACTTGCTTCATTCGTCTCGAAGTGGATTCTTGCCGTTGTCTAGAACGTGCTTCCGATGCTGAACGAGAAGGAGTTGAACTGATCTCCCGGTTCCTCGGTCAAGTTTTTGGCCCAGATGAAGCGCAGCGGTGCGCCGCCGAGGACCGGCAGCGTGATGCGCAGCTCCGCGCCCGCCGTGTAGCGCAACCGGCCGAGGTCGAAGTTCTGCCCGGGGGCGTAGACCTGGCCGGCGTCGACGAAGGCGATGATCCGGAACGGTCCGTTGACCAGGACGTGGTACTCGAGGTTCGCCTGGACGTAGCGGTTGCCGCCGATCGGGAACCCATTCTGGTCGCGGATGTAGTCGCCGGTCTGGGCGTCGCGCGCATACAGGCGATAGCGCTCGAAGCCGCGCACCGACGTGTCGCCGCCGATCCGGAACAGGCTGAACCGGCTCAGGGAACGGCCACCGTAGGCGCTCATGTAGCCGGCCTCCAGGTTGACGCCGGCGACCGTCTCCAGTGGGTAACCGGAGAGCGGCTGGTAGTGGGTGAAGGTCACTACCGGACGGTAGAAGTACTCGCTACCGCCCAGCACCCCGCCGGCGAGCTCGAACGATCCCTGGAGCTTGGTCCCCCGGCGCGGCTCGAACCGGTTGTCGATGCTGTTGTAGGTATAGGTCGGACGGAGCGACGAGATCTCGAGCGCCGACTCGAACCGGTTGACCGTCCCGTCCCCGTTCGTGCTCGGAGCCACCTGGACGTACGACTGGTCGGAGTAGCTGTAGGCCACCCCGAGGCTCTGGAACAGGCCGAGCGAGCGCCCGTAGGTCACCGTGCCACCGGTGGAGCTGGACGTCTGCCGGAAGCTGCTGTTCTGAAACACGTTCAGGTCGTAGGTCCGGTCGAAGGCCTGGATGCCGAACGACTGGGGCCGGTCCAAGAACCAGGGCACGTAGTAGCTGAATTCGTAGTACTGGGTCAGCGAGCCGTTCTGCAGGCTGGCTCCCACCTGCTCGCCGCGACCGAGGAAGTTCTGGGTCCTGAGCGAGAGCTGGCCGAAGAACCCGAGCCCCTCGCTGTAGCCGGCGCCGAACTGGAGCTCCGTGCGGTCGGCCTCGCGCCCCTTGACGGTCAGGTCGACGGTGTCCTCGTCGCGGAAGTCGAACGCGACGGGATCCTCGTCGTCGAGCTCGAAATAGCCGAGCTGACGGATCTTGTAGAGGCTGTTCTTGAGCGCCCCGAGTGACAGCACCCGGCCCTCCTGGACGCGGAACTCCCGGCGCAGCACCTTGTCCTGGGTGCGCGTGTTGCCCTGGAACTCGATCCGGCCGACGCGGAACTGGTCGCCCTCGGTGACGTGGATGACCACGTCGGCGATCTCGTCGGTGCGCTCGACCAGCTCGGAGCTCACGTGGGCGTTGATGTACCCGGTGTTGTTGTAGACCTCCTTGATGGCGTCGACGCCGTCGCTCACCGTCTCCGAGCTCAGCCAGGACCCGGGGCGGTACTTGAAGACGCTGAGCAGAGGCTTGGCCGGGAAGATCTTGTTGCCTTCGATCGACACGTCACCGAACTTCCAGCGGTTGCCCTCTTCGACCGGGATCGTGATCACCAGGCGCCGCTTCTGGTTGTCCGGCTTCGCCTTCGGGTTCTCGACCTTGACCTGGATCTGGGGCTCGCCGATCACCACGTTCTTGTATCCGGCTTCGCGGTAGACGTCGCGCACCTTGTCCAGGTCATCGGAGAGGTGCGCCGGGTTGTAGATGTCCTTCTTGAACATCCGGGTGATCAGGCCGGACTCCTTGGTGTTCTTCATCTCCCAGCGCAGCCGGACGTCGCGGAACACCGTGTTGCCTTCGAACCGGATGTCGCCGATGCGGACCCGGTCTCCCTCGTCGATGGTGAACACCACCCGCTGCTCGCCGTCCGCGGCCGGCTCGATCTTGAAGTTGGCCTGGGCGAACCGGTACCCCTTCTCGGAGTACATCTCCTCGATCACGCTCTTGATCCGGTAGATCTCGCCCATGTTCAGCGGACCGCCCTCGCGAATCTGGATGCGCTCGCTGGACAGGCGGTCGTCGAGGTCGGACCGGCTGATCCGCTTGAGGCCCTCGTAGTCGACCGTCCGGATCCTGGGCCGCTCCTCGATGCGAATCACCAGCCGGACCCCGCCACCCTCGGCGGGCAGGGCCTCGACGCTGGCGTCGTCGATCAGCTCCCGGTCCCACAACCGCTTGAGGTTCTCGTCCAGGTGGGAGCGGGAGAAGGGCTGCCCGTCCTCGATCCCCAGGTAGTAGCGCAGGGTCTCGTCCGGCAGGCTGCGATTGCCGACGAACTGGATGTCGGTGATCGTCTCGCCCTCGAACGAGCCGGTCGGGGCGGCCTGGGGTGCCTGGGCGCCCGCGGGCGGCGCCGTCGCCGCCTGGAGACCCAGGAAGAGCGTGAGGATCAGGAGCTTGTACAGGAGCGTCCTCGGGAGCGAACCTCTCATCGTGCCTCGATTCGATGAACCCAGTCGGGGATTGCGGTCTCGGATGAGGCCGGCGGTTAGACACACCGGCGCGCTTCGGCTTCGGCCGGCCGCAGATTGTGACAGATCGGCGCCGGCAAGTGAAATGCGGGCCGGAGCAGCACAGGTCGGGGCCCAGGCCGGGACGCGGGTCGGGAGATCAGGATTCGCCGGCGACCATCTCCCCCTCGCCGGCGTGGACGCGGAGTTGGCCGTCCACGATGTCGACGACGATCTCCCCGATCTCTTCGCCGCGGCGCTCGATCAAGATCTCGGAGACGGCGTCCTGGATGTGGCGCTGGATGGTCCGGCGCAGAGGCCGTGCGCCGGTCGACGGGTCGATCCCGGCCTCCTCCAGCAACCACTCCTTCGCCGCGTCGCTGACGGTCACGTTCAGCCCCCGGTCGGCCAGGGTGGTGTTCACGTCGTCGAGCAGGATGTCGACGATCTTGCGCAGATGCTCCCTGGACAGCGGGTTGAAGACGATCACCTCGTCCAGCCGGTTGATGAACTCCGGGCTGAAGTGGCGGCGGAGGTCGGCCAGGATCTCCTCCTCGATCCGCTTGAAGCTGGCCTCCATGTCGGACTCGCCGAAGCCCATCCGGCCGCCGCGGGTGACCAGCCGGCTGCCGATGTTCGAGGTCATCAAGAGCAGCGCGTTCTTGAAATCGACCTCGTTGCCGTAGGCGTCGGTCAGGACGCCGTCCTCCAGGATCTGGAGCAGCAGGTTCGCCACCTCGGGATGAGCCTTCTCGATCTCGTCGAACAGGATCACCGAGTAGGGCTGGCGGCGGATGCGCTCGGTAAGCTGGCCGCCCTCGTCGTGGCCGACGTAGCCCGGCGGCGAGCCGATCAGCTTGGACACGGCATGCTTCTCCATGTACTCGCTCATGTCGAAGCGGACCAGGGCGCGCTCGGTGCCGAAGAGGAACTCCGACAGGCGCCGCGCGACCTCCGTCTTGCCGACCCCGGAGGGGCCGAGGAAGACGAACGAGCCGACCGGCCGCTGGGGGTTCGAGACGCCGAGCCGCGAGCGCCGGATCGCCCGGCTGATGGCGCTGATCGCCCGGTCCTGGCCGACCACCCAGCGCTTCAAGGTGTCCTCCATGTTCATCAGCCGCTCCGCCTCCTGGGTGTGGAGGCTGGAGACCGGGATGCCGGTCCACGAGGAGATGACCTCCTCGATGTCGGCCCGGTCGACCTCGAGCACGCTCTCCTCCTCGGCGTGCTGGCTGACCCGCTCCAGGTCCTCGCGCAGCTCGATCTCCCGCTCCCGGAGGTAGACCGCGCGCTCGAAGTCCTTGGCGGAGATGGCGGCCTTCATCTCGTGCACCACGTCGCGGATCTCGGTCTCGAGCTGGCGGACGTTCTGGGTGTCGCGGACCCGGCGGAGCTTGACCCGCGCACCGGCCTCGTCCATGACGTCGATCGCCTTGTCCGGCAGGTGGCGGTCCGGGATGTAGCGGCTCGAGTGGTAGATCGCCGTGCGCAGCGCTGACGGGGTGTAGCGCACCTTGTGGAACGCCTCGAACCGGTCCTTGACCCCTTCGAGGATCTCCAGCGCCTCCTCCTCGTTGGGCGGCGCCACCTGGATCGCCTGGAAGCGGCGGGACAGGGCCCGGTCCTTCTCGATGTACTTGCGGTACTCCTTGAGGGTGGTCGCGCCGATGCACGAGACCTCGCCGCGGGAGAGGGCGGGCTTCAGGATGTTGGCGGCGTCGAGCGAGCCTTCGGCGGAGCCGGCGCCGATCAGCGAGTGGATCTCGTCGATGAAGACGATCAGCTCCCGAGACTCCTTGAGCTCCTTCAAGATCCCCTTGAGCCGCTCCTCGAACTGGCCCCGGTACTTGGTGCCGGCGACGATCAGGGACAGGTCGAGGGCGACGATCCGCCGGTTGGCGAGGAAGATCGGCACCCGGCCGTCGACGATCCGCTGGGCGAGGCCCTCGACGATGGCCGTCTTGCCGACGCCGGGCTCGCCGAGCAGGATCGGGTTGTTCTTGGTCCGGCGCGACAGGATCTGGACGATCCGGTCGACCTCCTCGTCGCGGCCGATCAGCGGGTCGAAGGCACCCTCGGACGCCAGAGTGGTCAGGTCCCGGCCGTACTCGGTGACGAACGGCAGCTCCTTCTTCTGCTGGGTCGCCTCGCGCTCCTTGGCGATCGACAGCACCTCCTCGCGCACCGAGTAGACGTCCAGGCCGTGCTGGACCAGGATGCGCATGGCGACGCACGCGTCCACGCGCAGGATGCCGATCAGCAGGTGCTCGGAGCCGACCGTCTGGTGGAGCATGCTCTCCGCCTCGTGGGAGGCGTAGGCGAGGATCTTCTTCGACTCCTCGGAGAGCGGCAGCTCGGCGGTCGAGGAGATGCGCTCGACGAAGACACGCTCGCCCTCGATCTCGCGGCGGATCTCCTCCGGCTTGACCTGGAAGCGGCGGAGGATCTCGGTGACCGTCTCCTCCCCCTCGCGCAGGATGCCGAGGAGGATGTGTTCGGACTCGATGACCCGGCTACCGAGCTTGGAAGCCTCGTAGCGGGCGAAGAACAGGGCTCTGCGGGCTTTCTCGTTGTACTTCTCGAACATCGTGGACCGGCGCTCGGGGTGGCTCGGATCGGACTCGCACACGGGGCCGAAGCAGTTCGGTCGCCGGTTCAGCGGAGCGCGGTCGGAGAACCGGAGGCAGGGCTCACGGACCCCGAAGAGCGGGATCCCGGGGCTTCAGAATCCCTTCGTCGAGTACTGCGACTTTAGCACACCGGCCGGCCACTTCCGGGTTGTGTGTGACCAGCACACCGGTGGTTCCGTGGCGCTCCTGGAGCGCCAGAAGTAGGTCCAGAACACGGGCGCCGGACGCCGGATCCAGATTGCCCGTCGGCTCGTCCGCGAGCAGCAGAGGCGGGTCGAGAGCGAGTGCCCGGCAGAGCGCCACCCGCTGGCGTTCGCCGCCCGAGAGCTGGGACGGAAAATGGTCCTCCCGTGCCTCGAGCCCTACCTCGGCGAGGAGCGACCGCGCCCGCTCCAGGGCACGCCGCGGCACCCAGCCGGCGATCCTCCCCGGCAGCATGACGTTCTCGAGCGCGGTGAAGTCGGGCAGGAGCTGGTGGAACTGGAAGACGAAGCCGATGGTCCGGTTGCGGAAACCGGCGAGCTCCTTCGCCGAGAGCGCGGAGAGGTCTTCGCCGCCGACCGTGACCCGGCCGCTGTCGGCCCGGTCGAGACCGCCCAGAAGGTGGAGCAGCGTCGACTTGCCGGACCCCGACGGCCCGACGATGGCCACCATCTCCCCCGGGGAGACGGCGAGATCGGCGCCCTTCAGCACCTCGACCCGCCGCTCGCCGTCGCGGTAGGTCTTGACCAGCCCCCGGGCCTCCAGGGAGACGCTCACCGGCGGACCCTCCTGATCACCCCATTCATCGCCGGAGCGCCTCCACTGGATCGAGCGCCGCCGCCTTGTGGGCGCCGTAGAACGAGGCCGCCATCGCCAGGGCCAGGGTGACGGTCAGAATCAGCACCAGATCGCCGGGCCGTACCAGGAACGGCACGTACTCGACGAAGAAGACGTCCCCCGGCAGCCGGAGCAGGTGGAGGCGGTCGAACAGGACGGCGAGAGAGACACCGATCCCGGTGCCCAGGGCGGTGCCGCCGAGCGCCAGCAGGGTGCCGAGCAGCAGGAAGGCACGGCGCAGGCGCTCCGGCGTCGAGCCGAGGGTCAGCAGCATCCCCACGTCCTGGCGCTTGTTGGCGATGATCAACGCCAGGTCCGCGAGGAGCGCAAGCGCCGCCACCAGGACGATCAGCGACACGCCCAGGAAGAGGAACACCCGCTCCAGCCGGAGGGCGAAGAAGAGCGGCCGGTTGAGGTCCTGCCAGGTGGAGACGCGCGCTCCGTCCGGGAGCACGGCGCCGAGCCGGCCCGCCACCGCCAGCGCGCGCTCCCCGCCGCCGGCGTCGACCAGGAGCTCCCGGCGGCCGGTGCCGAACAGGCTCTCCGCGACGTCGAGGGGCAGCGCCGCGCTCTCCTCCTCGGCCACCTTGCCGGCCGCGTAGGTGCCGGCCAGGCGGATGCTCCGCACCCGCGGGCGCGGGCCGAGAGGGGTGAGCGTCGGCCGCGGCGAGACGACGTCGACCACGTCTCCGGGCTCCAGGAACCAGCTCGCCGCCAACGACTTGGAGACCCACAGGCCGTCGCCACCCCGGTCCTCCACCGCCTCCGGCGCGGGATCGGGGTCCGGGAACGACGGCGGCAACGGGCCGCCGAAGCCGACCAGCTCGGCTGGCACCACCCGCCCGGCGGCGGTCAGCCAGCCGCGACCGCGGATCACCTGCTGGACCTCCACCACGCCTTCGACGCCACGGATCGCCCGCTCGGCCGCCGTCACCGCCGCCGCGCCGGTGCTTGCCGGCAGCTCGATCTCGACGTCGGGCGTCCGCGACAGGATCTCCGAGCGCAGCACGTGTTGGAAGCCGGACAGGGCGGCGAGCGACAAGATCAGCGCAGCCACGCCGAGGGTGATCGCGGAGAGCGCGACCGCCGAAAGAAAGGTGACGAACGCGTCCCGCCGCGTGCTCCAGAGGTAGCGCAGGGCCAGGATCGCGGGAAACGGCAGACGGGACGTGACCAGGCGGCGGCGCACGCCGAAATCAGCCCTCCTCGGGCCGAAGCAACGGGAAGAGGATCACGTCACGGATCGAGTGGCTGTCGGTCAAGAGCATGGTCAGGCGGTCGATGCCGATGCCTTCGCCCCCCGCCGGCGGCATGCCGTGCTCCAGCGCCCGGACGTAGTCGGCGTCGAAGCGGTGCGCCTCGTCGTCCCCCGCCTCGCGGGCGGCGAGCTGCTCCCGGAACCGCTCCGCCTGGACGTCCGGATCGTTGAGCTCGGAAAACGCGTTGGCCATCTCGATGCCGCCGATGTAGAGCTCGAAGCGTTCGGTGAACCGCGGGTCCTCCCGCGAAACCTTGGCCAGAGGCGAGACCTCCACCGGGTGCTGGGTGATGAAGACCGGCGCCACCAGGTGCTCCTCGGCCGTCGCCTCGAACAGCTCCATGAGCAGCTTGCCGTACGTCCCGTGCGCCGCCGGATCGACCGGCGGCTCGATCCCGCGGGCGGTGAGCTCTTCGGCCACCGAGGCCGCGTCGTCCAGCCGCTCCGGGGCGATGCCGGCGTACTCGGTCACCGCCTGCCTCATGGTGAGCCGGGGCCAGGGCGGGGTCAGGTCGAGGGTCTCGCCCTTCCACTCGCACGTCGTGCTGCCGAGGATCTCCCGGGCCAGGCCGGAGATCATCTCCTCGGTCAGGTCCATCACGTCCTCGTAGTCCGCGAACGCCCAGTAGAGCTCGAGCATGGTGAACTCGGGGTTGTGCCGGGTGGAAATCCCCTCGTTGCGGAAGTTGCGGTTGATCTCGTAGACCCGGTGCATGCCACCGACCAGCAGGCGCTTGAGATACAGCTCCGGGGCGACCCGCAGGTAGAGGTCGATGTCGAGGGTGTTGTGGTGGGTCTTGAACGGCCGCGCCGTGGCGCCGCCCGGGATCACGTGCATCATCGGCGTCTCGACCTCGAGGAAGCCCCGCTCGTCGAGAAACGTCCGGATCCCCCGCAGAATGGCCGCCCGGACCTCGAAGACCCGCCGCGATTCAGGATTGACCACCAGGTCGAGGTAGCGCTGGCGGTAGCGGGCCTCGACGTCGGTCAGGCCGTGCCACTTCTCGGGCAGCGGCCGCACCGCTTTGGCCAGCAGCGCCAGGTCCTCGACCTCGATCGAAAGCTCCCCCTTGCGGGTGCGGATGACCCGCCCGCGGGTGCCGACATAGTCGCCCAGGTCGAGGTTCTCGAGCACCGCGGCCGCGTCTTCGGAGAGACGGTTCTTGCGGATGAAGAGCTGGACCTTCTCCAGGCCGTCCGAAAGGTCGGCGAAGACCAGCTTGCCGTGCCCCCGGATAGCCCGGATGCGCCCCGGCACCCGGACGGTCTCCCCGGCCTCCTCCAGCTCCTCGGCGCTCTTTTCCCCGAAGCGCGCCACGACGCCGGAAGGCTCCAGGTCGAAGTCGAAGTCGTATGGATACACCGCCACCCCGGCCGCAGCCAGGGCAGCGCGCTTGTCCCGTCGGTTCTTGATCTGTTCGTCGAGCTCGGACATGGCGAGGGGGAGTGTAGCGGAACTGGGGGGCGCGAAGCAGGGGAGAGAAGGAGGTCCCCGATCTGTCGCGACGCAGGGATCGGGGGGTTCGCCGGGAGCGGGAGGGGAGGCGCCGCCTCCGGGACGCCATGCGAACTGGACGGCTGGGGGATCAACGCATGGCTCGGTTCGGGCCGCGCCGGACCTCGACGGCTGCTCGGACGGCGTTGCGAACGCGTCCCTCAACGCCCTCTAGCGGCGCCTCCCCTCCCGCTCCACCGGTCAACGTCTGCCGGTCCTCGTCCAAGGTCTTGGTCGCGTCACTTTCTTGGGTTTGTCCTCGCAAGAGTCGTCGGTGTTCCGCTAGAAAAGGGGGGAAGAGGAAAGGACACAACCCCGAAAGATCCCTCCCTCTTCTCCTGACATCCCGCCCTCTGGGACGTGGGGGCCAGGGACGCGAATCCACAAAATCGCCCCCAACTCCCCTATTCCTCCCCCACTCTGAGGAAGAACGATGCCCCCAGTCTCCTGCCACCGTCTCGTGCCGTGGGGAATGCAAGCAGCTCGATGAGAAGCGTTCAGATGGAAGGTTCGTCAAGTGAGCGGCCCCACCCTCTTCCTCCCCCACCAACTCCTGGTCCGGGGCAGGGGGCGAACGGTTTGCGGGAGAGCGGGCCGGGAGGTCGGTGCCGGAGGGCGTTGAGGACCGCGCTCACGAGATCGAGTGATCTGGCAGCCAGGGCCGGCGCGGTCCGAACCGAGCCATGGGTTGATCTCCCAACCCTCCAGCTCGCATGGCGTCCCGGAGGCCCGACCTCCCGGCCCGCTCCGGCAGACCTCCGCCTCTCCAGCTACAATCCCCTCGCCATGAACACCGCTGTCACCCCCGACCAGATCCGCTCTCTCGACGACGCCGTCTCCGCCTGGGACGCCCGCGGCTGGCCCCGGCCCCAGGTGGCTGTGGTCTCCGGCTCCGGCCTCGCCGTCGACCTGGGGCCCACGACCCACGGCCCGGTCCCCCTGGCCGAGCTCCTGCCCTACCCTATCCACGCCGTCACCGGCCACCCCCACCGGGTCGAGATGCTCGCCCCCCGCCCCGACCGGCCGGTGGTCTACTTCCGCGGCCGGCTCCACTCCTACCAGGGCTACGACCCGTTCCAGACCGTCTTCCCCGTGCGCCTGGCCGCCCGTCTCGGCGCCCGGGTCCTGGTCATGACCAACGCCGCCGGCGGCCTCACCACCACGTACCCTCCGGGCAGCCTCGTGCTGGTCGAGGACCACCTGAACCTCACCGGCCTCAACCCGCTGCGGGGCGACCTGCCCGCGGACTGGGGGCCGCGGTTCCCGGACATGGGCGCGGCCTACGACCCGGCGCTTCGCGCGCTCGCCGCGGCGCTCGGGCGGACGCTCGGGATCGACCTGGGGACGGGGGTCTACGCCGGCCTCGCCGGGCCGAGCTACGAGACGCCGGCCGAGGTGCGGATGCTCGCCGGCATGGGGGCGCGGCTCGCCGGCATGTCGACCGTGATGGAGGTAATCGCGGCACGGCACCTGGGGATGCGCTGCCTGGTGCTCTCCCTGGTCAGCAACCTGGGCGCCGGCGTGGCGGAGGAGCCCCTGAGCCACGAGGAGGTCCTGGAGGCGGGGCGTCAGGCCGCCGGCCGGGTGGCGCGCCTGCTCACCGCGCTCCTCGCCGCCGACGAGCTCACGGCCGCCACCGGGTAGGGTGGCCCTACATCTTCCGGCCGAGCACCGGCTTGACCGCCAGCAGCCAGCAGCCCGAGTAGTCCCGGAGCAGGCGCATCCGCAGCACCAGGAGCGACTGGGCCTCCGCCGTGTGCCCGTGGAGCAGCGCCTGCTCCATCCCCTCTTCCAGCAGCGCGACGTAGCCGGCCGCAAGCCGCAGGGTCTTGCGCGTCTGGTCGAACACCGGCGCCTCGCCGGTCACCGCCGTGTCGTCGAGCAGGGCCCGGATCTCCTCCACGTGCTCATTGATGGCGACGCGCAGGGCGGCGGCCTCGAAGATCGTCCGCTCCAGCGCGCTGCCGTCTCCCTCGGAGAGCCGGCGGTAGGCCACGATCTCCCGCGGCTCCAGACGGAGGGGGAAGATCGCCGACTGGAGCGCCAGCTGGGCGGGCGCCATCTCCGGATCGGTGTCGACGAGGGCGGCGCGCAGGTGCTCGAGCGGCTCGGCGAGGGCCTTCTCGCGCGGCATCGGCTCCTCTTCGTCCACCGGCGGCGGGCCACCCGCCAGCGGACCGGCGCCCGCGCTCCGGCTCCGCTGCGACAGCCGCGCGGAGAGTGACCGCACCTGGTCGCGCAGCCGGGCCAGATCGTCCAGCTTGACCTCGTCCTCCTGCAGCCGGCGCTCGAACGCCTCCACCTCGCCGCGGAACTGCTGGAGCTCGGCGTCCATCTCCGGGTCCACCGCCACCTCGCGCTCCAGGTCGAAGACCCGCTGGTACTCCGCCGTGATCCGCCGCTCCTCCACGCTGTAGAGCTGGCGGATGACGTTCTTGAACACCAGGTTCGCCTCCAGCAGCTCGAGCAGGATGCGCGGGTGGAAGAGGTAGCGGTCCAGGCGATGCTTGAGCTCCCGGTAGCGCGGGACGATGCGGCGCTCGTTGAGCTCGTCGAGCCCGCCGATCGCCGAGACCCCGTCGCGCAGGTCGCGGATCGCCCCGACCGAGCGCTCCACCAGGTCGTCCCGCGGATCGGCCGAGCCGAGGAGGCTCCACAGACCGGTCACCAGCTCGCGCAGGCGCCCGCGTTCGATCAAGATGAAGCGTCCGTTGTCGTCCCGCTCGCCGGCGATCCGGGTGAGCAGGAAGTCGGCCTTGTCCAGCCGGTCTTCGGGCCACTGGCTGTCGTCGGCCACGTAGACGTAGAACTTCACCAGTTGGGTCAGCAGGTTGTCGCCCTGGTTCTTGACCCGGTGGAAGAACTGGCGGACCCTCTCCGGGGGGATTCTGCTATCCTCCGCGACCAGCGCCGAGGTCAGCTCGCCGAGCCGGTTGCGCACCCCATCGAGCTCGCCGTCGATCTGCTCGGCGTCCGCACCGCCCAGCCGCCCGGAGATCGACTTCAGCTGCCCGTAGACCTCTTGAAACTCCTCGGCCCCGTCGGGACGCTCGCCGTCCGTGAACACCTTGCGGAGGCTCTCCAGGTACTGATTGAACGCCCACGCCGAACGGAACCGGTTCGAGAGGTCGGAGTAGCGGCCGTGGAGACGCTGGATCTCTTGGACGGTCATGAGCGGTTGCCTTGTAACGTTCGGTCGTGAAGCCAGATTCGGATTGTACGCCATGGCACCCCGAGACGATTCCATCCAGCCCGAAACCCTCCTCTCCGCCGAGCGGATCACCGCGCGGATCGACGAGCTCGCCCAGGAGATCGCCCGCGACTACCCACCGGACGAGGAGCTGGTCTGCCTCGGCGTCCTCAAGGGCTCGGTCTTCTTCCTGGTCGACCTCGTCCGACGGCTGCCGATGCCGGTGGCGGTCGACTTCTTCCAGACCTCGAGCTACGGCACCTCGTCGACGCCCGGCGAGGTGTTGGTCAAGAAGGACGCCGACCTGTCGCTGCGCGACCGGCACGTCCTGCTGATCGAGGACATCGTCGACACCGGCCACACGCTCAACACCATCCTCGCCATGCTCCGCCTGCGCCGGCCGAAGAGCCTGCGCCTGTGCTCGCTGCTCGACAAGCCGGACCGTCGGGAGGTCGACGTGCCGATCGACTACCTGGGCTTCTCGATCGAGAACGTCTTCGTGGTCGGCTACGGCCTCGACTACGCCGAGCGCTGGCGCAACCTGCCCTACGTCGGGGTGGTGCGGGGCGTCTGAACGCACTTTCGGAGGACTCTGCCATGGACTTCCATCACACCGACGAAGCGCCCAAGGCTCTCGGACCCTACTCCCAGGCGGTCTCGCTCGGCGACCTGGTGTTCACCTCCGGGCAGGTCGGCATCGACCCGGCCACCGGCGAGCTGGCGGAAGGGTTCGCCGCCCAGGTGAAGCAGGTGCTCGCCAACCTGTCCCACGTGCTGGCCAGCGCCGGCTGCGGCTTCGAGGACGTGCTGAAGACGACCATCTTCCTGGCCGACATGAGCACCTTCCCGGAGCTCAACGAGCTCTACGGTGCGGCCATGGGCGATCACCGCCCGGCGCGCTCGACGGTCGAGGTCGCGAGCCTGCCCAAGGGCGCCCTGGTCGAGATCGACTTCATCGCCCGCAAGCCCTGATCCGATCGACCCCCAACTCCCTCGATCCCTCCCCCCCCTCGCGGGGGCGAGGGACGCCACCACCCGGCCTGCTCCGCCAGACTCTTCCTTCTGACCTACCGGCTGTAGGTACCGACCAGCTCCGCCTCGGCCAGGACGTGCCCCTTCATGGCCCCGAGCAGCGCCGCCTTGGTCGCCCCCTGGCCGAGGTCGAGCGCCGTGTCGAGGGCGTAGAGCTTGAAGTGGTAGTGGTGCGTGCCGTGCCCCTTGGGCGGCAGCGGACCGCCCCAGCCGAGGTCGCCGAAGTCGTTCTTTCCCTCGACCGCGCCCGCCGGGCGTGACAGCCTGCCCTCACCGTTCGAGGCGCCCTCGGGGATCTTGGTGGCGTCCCCCGGAATCCCGTAGACCACCCAGTGCACCCAGGGCTCCGCCCGCGGTGCGTCCGGATCGTCCACCACCAGGGCCAGCTCCTCCGTCCCCGCCGGCACGCCGCTCCACGAGAGGGCGGGCGACATGTTCTCGCCCTCCGGGGCGTAAGCGTGCTCCCGCGGGATCCGTCCCCCCTCCGCGAACGCGCTGCTGGTGAGCGTCAGGTCTCCATCCGGCATGGTCTTCTCCTCGTCGGCGCGCGCCCCGCAGGCCACGGCGAGGAATCCGGCAGCGGCCAGAGCGCAGAGCACCAGGTAGATCGTCTGTCTCTTCATGCCCATCGGCCCATGCACGGCGTGTACCGGCGGCCTCATCGCCCACCCCCTGCCGCCCGGTCGCCATCCTTCGCCAGCGACAGGACGTAGGCCGCCAGGTCCCACGTCTCCTTCTCGGTGAACGCCGGCCAGGCGGGCATCGCCGTGCCGTTGACCCCCAGGCGGATCGCCGCGAACACCGCCTTGGGCTGGGCGCCGGAGCGCCAGACCGGATCGGTGAAGTCGGTCGGCGGCGTGACCAGCACCGCCGCCCGCGGCCCCTGGCCGTCCCCCCGGTTGCCGTGGCACTCGGTGCAGTTGGCGGTGAACAGGTCCCGGCCCTGGGCGATCACCTCCGGCGACCTCAGCCGGTCCTCGGGCGAGCCGCCGCTGCAACCGGCGGCGAAGAGCGCCCCGATCAGGGCCAGGGTGAGGACGGCGGGAAACGGTCGGTGCATGAAGATCCTCCGGGAAGCGGGCAGGGCGGCGCGCCCTCCTGTTTTACTGTCGCGCGCGGAAGGTCGGCCGGCCAGCGGCGTCGGCCAGCCCCTCGCGCTGGAGCCAGGCGAGGGCGTCCTCCGCGTCCTCCTCCAGCCAGGCGCGGGTCGAGCCGAGGCGGAAGCTGTAGCCCCAGGCGTCCATGTCGGCCATCAGGCGGTCGCGCCCGACCCCCGGCAGCTCGTCCGCCAGGGCGATCTGAAGGTAACAGACCCCCGCCTCCTCGAGGTCGGTGCCGCCGGCGTCGGTATCGATCGCGCGGCGCCGCGCGGCGTCGGCACAGATGAGGTGGCCCCCCTCGTGGAGGGCCGAGTGGATCGGCGTGTCCGGACGGACGTAGAGCGTGTGGCCGACGATCCCCGCCTCGGGCGCTCCCCAGTAGCTGCCGGGGATCGCCTCTCCCTCCCCCACCTCGACCAGCGCCAGGCCGAACCGGGCGAAGAGCGCTTCGAGGGCACCGGAAGGCAGGTCGCGACAGCGGAGGACCGGGGGCTCGGCGACGGAGGAGATCACGGCAACCGGCAGGCTACCGCGCCCGCCGGGACCAGACAAGCGCGCCGAGGGCGCCGAAAGAAGGACCCGGCCCGGGGCGAGCGTCTCCCGGGCCGGGTCAGCCGAAGCTCAAGGCAGACGGTCCACCGTGCAGGAGAGGACACCTGCGTTCAGGAGGATCCCGAACACCTCTTCGGAGGCCTGGGAGATGGACCCGGTCGGCAGCTCGATCCGGACTTCCAGGGTGTACAGATCGGGTCGCGCCTGGGCGATCAGGGCCGCCTTCTGGCACGTCTTGAACTGATCCCGGATGTCGGCGAACGCAGCCTCGTCCGTGGAGCGCAGGTCGAGAAGCAGCGTCTGTGCCGGCGCTCCCGGCCCGCTGGCGGTGGCCGGCGCGTTCGATGCGTGGATCAGGAACCGCGTCTCCTTGACGTTGTTGAGCGCTGGCCCGATCCGGGTACCGACCTCGACCCCGGTGACCTCGCTGAACTGCACCGTCACCACGTCGTAGGTCGTGGAGCCCGGGGAGCCGCTGAAGTTGATGTTCACGCTCACCGCCTCCGAGCTCGACTGCCCGTCGGTGACGGAATAGGTGAACCCGTCCTCGAGCTCCGACCCGACCAGGCTCGCATCGTTGACGTAGGTGAATCCGCCGTCGGCGGCCAGGCTGAACTGGCTCGCGAAGGCCGGCGGATTGACCAGCACCGCAGTGAGCGGGTCTCCGTCCGGGTCGAAGTCGTTGGCCAGGACGCCGGGCGCAGCGATGTCGAGAGTGCCGCCGAGGGTGACCGAGTAGCTGTCCCCCGACGCCACCGGCGTGCCGGAGACGAGGACTGCGATCGTCACCGTGGCGATGGAGTAGTCGCCTGAATCGCTGGCCCGGTACTGGAAGGAATCGGACGTGGCCCCCGAGCCGTCATTCTGGTAGGTGAAGCTGCCGTCCGGGTTGAGGGTCACCTCCCCGTGCGCCGCCGGCGACTCCAGAGAGGCGGTCAGAGGGTCGTGGGAGGCACAGCAATCGTTCGCCAGGACCCCGCCTTCGGTGACCTGAAGGAGCCCTCCGGAGGCCACCGAGTAGCTGTCGTCCACCGCGGTCGCGGCGAAGGCGGGGTGAGCGGCCAGGAGGACGGCACCCTGAAGCAGGACCAGGAAGACCGCAACCCAGACAAAGCTCGGACGACTCGTAGGGACCCCGGTGCCGGCGGACGGTGGAAAGGTCGCGAGCTGGTCAGAAACTCTCATCGTTCTTCTCCTTGGAAAGAGTTGTTCTTGTGCCTCGATCTCCGTCGACACCTTGGAAGCCTCTACTTGTCGATCTCCTCGATGTCATCTAGTGGATCGATGGGAATCCGCTGGATGCACCGCACCCCCGGACCGGAGCACACCCCAGGCGGATCGAGAATCTTGAGCGGTGTGTCCCGAACTGTGATTGAGTCGGTGAACGTGATTCTCGGGCCTGCTCCATCGAAGAGCCCGGGGAAGAGATCCTTCATGCTCAGAACAGACGTGTTGGTATCGGAGACATGCGGGTGGAAAGAAGCTCCCAGCCCTGCGTAGATGACTGCGTCTCCTGTCTCGGGATTCGCCGAGCCGCCGACGCTCAACACGAAACCACTACCGCCGCTTACGCCTCGTCCCTCGAAAGACTCGATGTTTCCCGTGCCAAAGAAGGCCCCCCCTGCCACTCCTCCTCCAATGCCCACCCTCCCTTCAGTCGGTTTGGGATGCCCCACGGAGACGAAGAAGCCAGAGTCTGTCTCCGGGTCCCAGAACCCGTCGCCGTTCTCCCAGTCAACCTCGGAGATGTAGCCGACGGTCAGCTTGAACCCGAACAACGCGTACTCGTTGAAGAAGCCCTCGACAATTTCTCCCGTCGGATCCACTAGACGCACCGGATTGCCCAGCACATACGCGTACCGGTTCCAGCTCTGGGGATCGGACGGACTTCCGGACTTCTGGTCGACGCTCAGGAACCGTCCGTAGAACGGTGAGTAGTAACGCGCGTGGACGTAGTCCAGGTCGTCGACCGCCGGGTCGGCGGCGCTCTCGCCGTTCAGGTCCCGCTCCTGGCCGGCGAAACGAAGCGTCTCGTCGCGCCTGCGGACGGTCTGGTCGACGCCGCTTCCTGGGAAGACCTCTTCACCGAACGGGTAGTAGGTGTGACGCGAGACCTCCCCTCCCTGGCCGTCGGTCACCAGCCGCGGCGTCCCCAGGTGGTCCGGGTGGAGGTGCCGCACCTGGCCGTCGTCGACGGTCGCCAGGAGCCGGCCGCCCTGGTAGACGTAGTCCTGGACCTGCCAGGCGGGATCGCCCGCCCCGGCCACCGAGGCGTGATAGCGCCGGAGGACCCGGTTCTGTGCGTCGCGGACCGTCCAGGTCTCCTCTCCGTCCAGCTGGTCGAAGGCGGCGACCCGCTCGCCGTCGGCGTCGTAGGCCCAGTCGACGTTCACGCCCTGCCCGGCCAGCTCCGCCGGCCGCTCGAGCGGCCCGTAGGCGACGGTCAGGCCCCGGAACTGCGACAGCTTGCCGGCGGCGGTGTACGCGATCCCCGCCTCCGCCAGCCGGTTGGTCGCCGGATCGACGGGCGAGCCGTAGGCTCCGCGGTCGGTCGTGGAGCTGGCGGTGATGTTGCCGAACGTGTCGTAGGAGAGGTTCTGTTGCTTGGTCCCGGCGAACACCGTGCCCTCGAGCAGCCGCCCGACCGGGTCGTAGCGGTAGTAGTCCATGCCGATGGCGAAGATGTCACCGCGTCCGTCGTAGAAGTAGGTTCCGCTCGACCAGAGCCCGAACGGACCGGCGAACGAGATCGCGTTGGGCCGTGCGATGCCGTGGGGGTCGGCCGCGATCGTGTCGGTGACGCCGTTGCCGTGGCGGATCTCCGTGGTCATGCCGTTGGCGTCGTAGGAGAGGCTCGTGGCGTAGACCAGGGAATCGTCCCCGCCGTCGCGGACCGAGCGCAGCCGCTGGCGCTCGAAGCTCCGGTCGACCATCCGCGGCGCGATCGCCGGACCGCAGTAGCTTGGCCCGTCGCAGCCGGGATAGGTGATCTGGTCGAGGTCGCCGAACTCGTCGTAGTCGAGCTCCTGGGTGAACCGCACGTCCTCCCCGTTCTCCTGGAACGAGCGCAGGCTCGACCGGCTGAGACGCCCTTCCGGGCCCGCGTGCTCGAAGGTCTCGGTGATGGTCACGGGCCGGCGGGCGGAAAAGCGGTTGACCCGCCGGCTCTGGACCAGCTTGCCGAGGCTCCACGAGGTACCGCCCCGACCGTCGGGGAAGTTCTTCCGACCGTAGAAGTACTCGGCGACCGGCGGCCCCCCGCCGAGGAGGTCGCGGACCCGGATCAGGCGGCCGGCGAAGTCGTAGTCGTATGCGCGATCCGAGTCGCCGTCGGTCCGGCGCCCCGGGTTGCCCAGAGAGTCGTAGTCGCCCCACTCCACCGAATGAAGGCCGTCCGCATCGATGGTCGCCATCTCCGGATGCCGCTCGGATCCGAGGAACCCGCGGCCGCCGTAGAAGAACAGCCGCTTCGCCTGCCCCGCCCCGCCGGCCTTGGCCGTGGTCAGGCGCCCGCCCGCGTCGTAGGTATAGGTGCTCTTGACCAGGCTGCCGTCGTTCTTCGAGTCTTCGTAGACCTCGACGATCCGTCCGGCGAAGTCCCGGAGCTCGATCCGCTGGGCGGTGCCCGACGCCGTGCCGAGGGCCGAGGTCGCCACCTGGCGCTCCTTGGTCAGCGTCTTGCGCATGCCGTAGTAGGTGATCTCCCTCTTGCCGCCGTCCGGGGCGAGCACCACCGTCGGCCTGCCGAACGCGTCCAGCTTGCGATTGCGGGTGCAGCCCCGGGCCGGCGTTCCGGCCGGCGCGTCCGAGCAGTCCGTCACCGTGGTGCTCAGGAGATGCCGGTCGGTCACCCAGGCCACCGATCCGTCGCCGTAGTAGCCGGTGATCTGCTCGCTCCAGGCGGAGCCGGGGAGGCGCTCGCGCTGGGTGACCGGACGACCGAAGCCGTCGTAGAGGTACTGCTGCTCGGGTTCCGAAAGCGTGTCCGCGCCAACGTGGGCACCCCGCCCCATCCGGACGGTCACCGGCCGGGCCGCCAGGTCGTACTCGATGCGCGTCGGCGCGTCGTCGGTCGGCTCGATGGCGGTCACGCGCCCCAGCGCGTCGTACACGCTCGTGGTGACGAGGCCCGCCGGGTCCGCGGCGCGCAACACCCGGCCCGAGCCGGGATCGATCACCCGGTGGTCGACGATGGACAGGGTCGCGGTCGGGTCGACCGGGTCGACCCACCGGGAGGTCGCCAGGACACCGGCGTCCCAGGTCTTGTCCACCCGGTACTCCGGCGGCCCCAGGTTGAGGTTGGCCAGCGCAGTGGAGGTCGGGACGTGGTCGAACGCGCCGCCGTGCCGCTCGCGCCGGACCTCGTTGCCCTGGGCGTCGGGGGTGAAGACGGTGATCACGTCCTCGGCGCTCGTCGACGGCGGGCTGCCTTCGGTGTTCTTGAACGCCCGCACGCGGCGCAGGAATCCGGTGTCCGGATCGAAGTCCGCCTGCTGGCGCTCGGTCAAGCTCCCTTCGGTGACCCGGGTCTCGTCGTACGTCTCGAGCAGCCAGCGCACCGGCGCGGTGAAGCCGGTCGCCGTCCCGGCGTCGTGGTCGACGACCAGTGTTCCCGAATCGGGGTTGTAGTCGGTGAACGCGGTCCGGCCGCCGCTCCCCGGCAAGTTGCCCGCGGTAGTGTCGACCGTCCTGTAGTGACCGAGCCCGTCGAAGTCCGAGCTCTCCGTCTCCACGAAGTGCTCGCCCTCGGGGATGTCGGAGTCGGCGTAGACGACGCGCCGCGCCACGACCCGCGCGTTGGTCGCCTGGCAGTAGAGGGCCGTCGGCCCGCCGTCGCTGCAGAAGGCCGTGCTGGTGGGATCGAGCTCGTAGCGGACGTAGGTCCGGCGCGCCTCGGCGCACGGCCCGCCGGTGCAGTCCAGGGTGCGGCTGGACAGGAACAGCCGGTCGCCGCCGGACTGGATCGAGTCGGTGCGGGTGAACGGCAGGCCGTACTCGGTCCGCTTCCAGCCCAGCACCTGGTCGTCGTCCCCCTGGACGTACCCGGAGTAGTAGTGCTCGGTCTTGTGCCCCAGCGGGTTGGTCACCGTCGTCCGCAGGACGCGCAGGTCGCCACAGGTCGGCGTTCCGACGCCGTCCTCGAGCTCGAGCGTGTGCTGGTAGGTCCAGGTGCCGAGCTCCGTGCCGTCCGAGTTCAGTTGTTTGCGCTCGACCACACCCACCGAGAGGGTCCCCGGGGTGAAGTCGTTGCTGCAGATCTGTGATTCCGTCCATCCCACGTTCGGGATCGGGCAGTCCTGGAGCGTCGGGAACTCGTAGGAGCCGTAGCGCCAGGTGGTCGCCCCGCCGGTCGGCAGGTCGACCCGGCCGAGCAGGCCGGCGGTGCAGCCCGGCCCGGACTGGCCACCGTCGTCATACTGGAGGCCGTACTCGGTGCCGTCGGGTAGCTCGATCGTGGTCAGGCGCCGAACCCAGATCTGTGATTCCCGTGGGTCACGGACATGGCCCGGGAGCAAGGGATAGCGATGGGGACGCGCCAGGGTCTTCCCCCAGGGGTAGTTGTCCCGGCAGGCCCGATCGATGCGCACGTCCTCGTAATCGAACCGGTACTCCAGGGTCCGCGACTCGACCTCGCTGGTGGTCTCGTTCAGGACCCCGGCGCCGGGGACCACGATCCGGTCGACCACCTCGCGACCGAACGCCCGCTCCCCCAGCTCGCTTTCCGGAATGACCGTGGGAGCCTTCCAGCCGATCGTGTACTGGCGCCCCTGGGAGTCGCTCAGCGTCCAGGTGTGGTCGGCGAGGATCGTCTTGTCGGGACCCGGTGGATCGTCGTAGTCGTCCACCTGGACGTAGTTGCCGAAGGCGTCTTCGATCTTCACCACGCGCCAGGCGTAGCTCCCCTTGACCCGTGGGTCGCGCTCGAAAACCCGCCGTCCGCCATCGGGTGAGTCCACCTCGAGCTGGGTACACCCGCCGACCGAGCCGCTGCCGGACGGGTCGGCGCAGCGCAGCCTGAGGTAGCTGCCGTCCCGCGAGTAGTAGGGCAGCACCCCGCCCAGGGCCGGCTCCGCCTCGTGGAGGGTCTGGAAGAATTCGTGGCGAGCGCCGTCGGGACCGATGTAGACCATCGGCTGGTCGCTGTTGATCGCGACGCCGTCGTCGTCCTGGCGATCCTTGTTGGTCTCCGTGGGCCCTGCCTCGTATAGCCGGCCCAGGGACAGCTGCCATCCCATGCCGGCGTTGAAGCTCAAGCTCGGCCAGCTCTGGGAGAAGGTCGCGCAGTCATCCGGCTCCGGCACATCGGCTTCGAAATCGACGTCCCCCTGGCCGAAGGTCTTGAAGTCCCAGACCGACGAGTTGTAGCGCAGCGAGAGTCCGAAGGTCATGCCACCGCCTTCCGGGTACTCGAGGCCGATCGGGATCGAGAGCGCCAGGTTGCCGTTGAAGGTGTTGACCGTGTCGACGTCCCCGGCGTCGAAGGCCTTGGTGGCGTCGAATCCGCGGCCCAGGTTGGAGTCCTCCTCGACGAAGGTCCCGGCCCCCTGCGCCGCGGCGCCGGTCGCGCACAGCACGGACAGAGCCACGGTCAGCAACGGCGCGGCGATTGACAGGACGTTCCAACGCGTGTTGTGCATCGTCGAGTCTCCTTGGTCAGTCGAGGACGTAGAGGAGCAGGAAGAGATCGTCCGGTAGCTCGATGACGACGGTCTGCTCGGCCGAGTCGGTGAGGCCGACCCCGTTGGTGACCGTCAGGCGTGCCGTGAACACGCCGTCGACCACCGCGTACTGGTGGCTCACCGTCTGGCCGCTGCCCGAGGAGCCGTCGCCGAAGTCCCACTGGAAGAGCGTGCCGTCGGCGCTCGAGACCCCGGCGTCGAACGAGCACAGGCCGCGGTCGCAGGAGACGGTGAAAGCGGCCGTCGGCGGCAGGTCGACCGCCTGGACGGCGGTGCTTTCGAGACCGAGCGCATTACCGACGGTCAGACGCACCTGGTACCGCCCGCCGACGGCGAACGTGTGCGCCGGCTGCTGTTCGAGGGAGGTGGCGCCGTCGTTGAAGTCCCAGGAGAAGGTCTCCGCATCGGCGCTGGTCCCGGTCGGGGTGAAGTTGCACGTCCGCCCCTGGCAATCGAACCCGAAGGCGGCCGTCGGCGGCAGATCGAGGAAGGACGCCACCGCGTCCTCGAGCCCGATCGCGTTGCGGACCGTCAGGGTCACCAGGTAGCGCCCGCCGGCGGTGAACCCATGGGTGGGCGCGCTCGCCGATGAGGTGGTGCCGTCGCCGAAGCTCCAGGTGAAGCTCGTCGCGTCGGCCGTCGTCCCCGACGGGATGAAAGAGCAGACCCGGTTCGCGTCACAGCTCGCGGCCCAGCCGGCGGTCGGTGGCAGATCGAGCGTCTCGGTGGTCGTCGCTGTGCTGCCGGCGGCATTGGTCACCGTGAGCGTCGCCAGGTGGCGGCCACCGCTCGAGAACGTGTGGGTGACCGTCTTGCCCAAGTAGGTCGAGACCGCTCCGGTGACGGTGTTCCGGATCGTCCAGGAGTAGGAGACCGCCTCCGGGCTCGATGGCGAGCCGTCGAAGGTGCAGGTGGAGCCGAAGCACTGGGGCGCGGCGATCGCCGCCACCAGCGGCCGCACGTGGATGGTGGCGACACCCATGTTGTGGGACTCGAGCCCGTGGTCCGCGAAGTCGTCCTGGACCGTGTAGCGGACGGTGACGGTTCCCGAGAACCCCAGTGGCGGCTGGTAGCCGAGGAGATAGCTGAACACCTCCGGGTAGACGAACCCCTCCCCGTCCAGCGAGTAGGTGCCGAACCGGAGCTGGTCACCGTCCGGGTCGCTCCCCTTGGCACCGAATTCGATCGACTCGTCCTGGGCCACCTCGAGGTCCTGGTCGAACGCCGTCGGCGGCAGGTCGACTCCGGTCGCGGTCAGCGTGCCGTCGCCCCCCACCACCAGGTAGCCGAAGTCCTCCGTGGCGTGGCCCCCGTCCTCGTCGGTCGTCGCGTAGGTCTCGCTCAGGATCAGGGCGACGCTGGTCGCCGTCAGGTTCTGGTAGCGCAGGAACGCCGGCTCGGGATCGTTGAACGAGACGATCTGGGCCAGGAGGTTGGGTGGCGCGGCGAACGAGACCGGGAAGCCGGCGCCGCAGACCACGGGGTGCGCCCCTCCGGGGCAGGTCAGCTCCTCGGCCGCGTACGGCTTGCCGGCCCAGCTTCCGGTCCCCTGGGTGATCGCCACCCAGCCGACCCGTTCCGGCACCGGGTGGGCCACCCGTGCATCCTGGTCCACCTCACCTCGCTGGAGCACCAGGTCGAAGCGGTCCTCCGAGAGGTCGAGCTGACGGGCCTGGGACCAGGAGCCGGCGTTGTTGGTCTGGAGCTGGGTCAGGACCAGTGGCAGGACCCCCGCCGGGTAGGCCTGGGGCAGAAGGACCAGGCGGGGACCGGCCTGGCTGTAGTCGTTCGGGCCGAAGTAGGTGACGTCGGTCTCGGCGACGCCCGCGTCGAGCCAGACACCCGGGGCGATCTCCCAGCTTCCCCCTTCGACCACCAGGTAGGAAACGTCCTCTCCCTGGTAGTGGTTCGGGAGCGCCGGGGGCGTGTTCGCGACCCGCACCCTGAAGCTGGTCGCCGTGACGTCGGTGACCTCGAGGGTCGCGTCGTTGAGTCCGTTGAGCGTGATCGGCTGGGCGATCACCACCGGGTGGTCGAACGAGACGCCGAACATGCTGCCGAAGGCGACCGTCTGGAAGTCGCCGGTCACGCCGGTGAGCCTCCCGACCACCCCCATCACCTGGCCGCTCGGACCGCTGACGGTGCCCGAGACCGTTCCGGTGGCCGTGTTGCCGTAGATGTCGACGATCGTGTACTGGAAGGAGTCGTTGCCCACCTGTGTCGCCGTGTACGAGCAGGTGTCGTTCTGGGTGCCGACCGTGCCGGAGGTGGTCGCCGTGGCGTCGCACGAAACGAGTTGGAGACCGTCCCCGCTGTCGTTGTCGAGCACCGGGACGGCGATCGAGTGATCGATCGGAATGCTGAAGGAGTCCGTCCTGGCAGTGGCGGTGATCTTCGACACGCACTCCCCGATGCAGACGTCCACGACGTCCGACGCCCGGCCGCTCGCGTCCTCGACCCAATAGCTCGCGGTGACATAGGTCCGGCCGGCGAGATCGTCGCCCGCGTCGAGGCGGTAGACGAAGCTGCCGTCCCACTGGGGCACCAGCGCACCGACCTCCGGACCCTGCTGGATCACGGCCTGGAGCGGCTCGCCGGCCGGGCTCGAGTCGTTGGCCAGCAGGTCGACCAAGATCGCCATCGGCGGGTTCAGCTGGACCTGGACATACTCCTCCTGTGCCACGGGGTCGCTCCCCTGGGCCGAGGCCGCGCCCCCGGCTCCCAGCCAGCCGCCGGCGATTGCCAGGAGCACGGCCATCACCCGAAGCCTGCGAAGCGTCGTCGTCGCTCTTCGATCATCGATCATGGTGAGATTCCCCTGTCGTCGAGCTCGGGCGCGGTGCGCGCCTCGCCTCGGTGCGAGGACCGCCATCCGTCGGATCGAGCGCTGGAGCCATGGCATCCCCCTTCCGCAACCGCGGTGCCACCGGGTCGCCGGATGGCGAGAGATCCTTCAAGCTCATTGACGACAGTGGTTTGCGTCGTTCGAGCAGAGTGCCCGAGCGGGATGCCGGCCACCCGCGGTGCACCGGGTCCAGGGCACCCGGTGCCCAACAGTTGGGCAGTCGGCGTCCGCCCGTCAGCGCGCGACGATCCACGCGCGGTCCACCCGCCCCGGGCGGACCCATGGGGGCTCGCGTGGCCGGGACGGAGCCCGGTGCCTTCCCCGCGGCCGCGGCGGCCCGGCAGGCGAAGCGGCCTCAGCAGCCGATCTCTTCTTCGAGGATCTGGAGACGCTTGATCTTGACGGCGAGGGTGTTGCGATGGACGCCGAGCCGGCGGGCCGCCCGGCTCTGGTTGCCCCGGGAGCCACGGAGGGCGGTCAGGACCAGGCGCCGCTCGATCTCCCAGAGCCGGTCCTTGAGGGTGACCCGGGCCGCGCCGCGTTCTTCCGCCGCGGCGACCACCCGTTCGACCGACCGCTCGCCCCGGATGCGGGGAGAGAGCATGCCGGCGTCGATCAGCCCACCGTCCGGGCAGGCATGGACCAGGCGGTGCGCCTCGTTTTCGAGCTCCCGGACGTTGCCCGGCCAAGGGTAGAGCGACAGCAGGTCGAGGGTGCCCACGGTCAGCCCGCGCACCCGTTTGCCTGCCCGCTGGACCGCCTCGACAACGAAGCGCTCCAACAGGGCCGGCAGGTCTTCGATCCTTTGTCGCAAGGGCGGGACGGACAGCTCGTAGCGGGCGAGCCGGTAGAAGAGGTCGGCGCGGAACGCGCCGTTGCCGATCTGCCGGTGGAGGTCGACGTTGGTCGCCGCGACGATCCGGACGTCGACCGCCTCCTCCGCCCCGCCGACGGTCTGGACCCGGCGGAGGTCGATGGCGCGGAGAAGCTTCGCCTGGAGACGGGGGTCCATCTCGCCGATCTCGTCCAGGAAGAGGGTGCCGCCCCGCGCCTCGGCGAACCGCCCCCGGCGGCCGGCCACCCCCGTGGCGACCCGGTCTCCGATGCCGAACATCTCCGCCTCGAGGAGCTGTTCGGGGATCGCGGCACAGTTGATCGCCACGAACGGGCGGTTGCGGGAGGAGTTGAGCGCCAGGATGCGCGCCACGTGCTCCTTGCCGACGCCGGTTTCGCCGGTGATCAGCACCGCGTCATCCAGTGGCGCGATGGCCGCGAGATCGCGGTAGAGGGTCTCCATCCCCGGCGACCGGCCGCGTAGGTGCCCTTCTGGCAAAAGGAGTACGCCCCGTCCGTCCGTCGCTGCCCGCCGGATCGCCGCGCCTTTCCGCGGGCGACCTTCCGTGGCATCGATGCGCAGTTGAAGGAGCTGGAGCAAGGTCCGCAGGGGGCGCGGATCGCGCGCGACCTCGGCCATGGCGCCGAACAGGATCAGCCACCGGGTGACCCCGTCGGGCCGGACCTCACCGACCGCGGCCGCCCACTCCGTTCTGTCGGGCCCCAAACCGAAGCGGCCGGCCAGCGGCTGGTCGCTGTCGTACCGGCGCCCCAGGTCACGGCAGCGGGCCAGGGCGCGGTGGGTCTCCCGGGAAGTGATCCGTCCCCAGGCCGTCCGCACCGCGGCGTCGCAGCGACCGTCGGCGTCGACCACCGCACCGCCGCGGGCTCCCACACCCCGGACCACCAGGGCCAGGAGTTGGCCGGGACCGACCTCCGGCTCCGCGGAGAGCTGGGCCACGACAGAACCGACCACGTCCATCCACGGAAGAGCTTCCACGACCGGACGGCGCACCGCCTCCGGTGCGGACGACGGACGTCGGCCGGCGGCGGCGGGGTCGATGGTGGCCGCCGGCTGCCGCTCCGGCAAGCCGGCGTCCTCGAAGCGGAACGCGAGCTCGGGGGCCTCTGAGATCTCTGGCGTCATCGGATCGGCGACCGGCCGTGCGCTCGTCCGGCGGCGCATCCCGTCTTCCCGGAGCGCCTGGCCGGATCGGCCGGCTCACCGTCACCCTGCCACGGGCAACCCACGACAGGCCTCAACCGAGACTCAAACGATCTCAGAAGTTCTCGAGGTTCTGAAGATCCTCATCTGAGGACGACCCCGGTCCCGCTCAGAGGCCGAGCTGGATCGCCACGCCGCAAGCCACCAGCGCCAGGCCGGCCAGGGCGTGGGAGTAGCGCTCGAGCGGCCGGAAGGAGACCTGGGCGAGGCCCCGGAGGCCGAGCAGCACGAGCACGGTCATGGTCACCAGGGTACAGGCACCGAAGACCAGGGTGACCGCGCCGACGTGCCAGAAGCTGCCCTGGGCGGCGGGCACCATGACCACGGGGATGAGCGGCTCGCACGGCCCGAAGACGAAGATGGCGAAGAGCACCCATGGGGTGATCGAGGCCTTCTCGCCGGTCGCCTCGCCTGCCGCGGTCTCCGATCGGGGGTGGGCGTGCAGGTGCTCCCGGTGGTGGTCGTGGCCGTGCAGATGGACGGTGCCGTCAGCGTGGGCGTGCAGGTGGCTGTGGGCCTGGCCCCGCGCCGCCCGCCGCAGCCCCCAGGCGGTATAGACCAGGCCGAAGGCCAGGAGCAGCCAGCCGGCCAGGTTGCCGCGGGCGCCCTCGAAGACCTGGAGGTCGGCGACCGCGATGCCGATGCCGATCCCGATCATGCCGAGCACCACCGAGCTGCCCACGTGGCCCACGCCGCAGGCCAGGGTGATCGCCACGGTGCGTGGGATCGACCACTCGCGCACCCGGGCCATGGCGATGAACGGCACGTAGTGGTCCGGCCCGGTGAGGGTGTGCACCGTGCCCAGGGCGGCGGCGGTGGCGAGCAGGGCGGCGAAGGAGAGGTCCACGCTCACGCCTCGGAGGCGCGGACGTCGGCGCCGACCGGCTCCTCCACCACCACTCCATCCGCACCGAAGGCGTCCAGCCAGCGCAGCCAGTCCGCCATGCCCCCGCCGGTCACCGCCGAGAGCTCGATCACGGCGTCGGTCGGCATTACCTGGGCGATGTTGTCGCGGAGCGCCTGGAGGTCGATCCCCGGCAGGTGGGGCACCAGGTCGGTCTTGGTCACCACCACCAGGTCCGCCTTCTGGAACATCACCGGGTACTTGAGCGGCTTGTCCTCGCCCTCTGTGACCGACAGGACGACCACGTTGGCCTCCTGCCCCAGGTCATAGATCGCCGGGCAGACCAGGTTGCCGACGTTTTCGATGAAGAAGTAGTCGAGGTCGCGCCAGTCCATGTGGTGGAGCGCCTCGTGGACCAGCCGGGCGTCCAGGTGGCAGGCGGTGCCGGTGGTGATGCTGCGCGAGCGGATGCCGGCGCGCTCGAGGCGCGCGCTGTCGCGGTCGGTGGCCAGATCGCCGGAGACGGCGCCGAGGCGCACCCCTTCCCCGCCGCGGGCCGCCCTGGCCGAGAGGGCCGCCGCTGTCGCCTCGAGCAGGGCGGTCTTGCCCGCCCCGGGCGAGCCCATCAGGTTGATCGCCACGACGTCCGCCGCCCGGAAGTGCTCCCGGTTGTGGGCGGCGCGGTGGTCGTTGTCGGAGAGGATCTTCTCCTGCACCTCGACGGGAACGATTTCTGGATCACCACAGCCACACGTGTCGCACATCAGGACACCTCCATCTCGATCCGATCGAGGACGATCTCGTCCCCGCGGGTGAGGCGGGCGGGGCTCCCGCAGTCCGGGCACCGGAGCGCTGTCCCCTTCAGAATATCGCGGGAGCAGTCCGGGCACGACCAGACCGCCGCCACCGGGTGGATCGTGAGGTCCGCGGAGGCGCAGATGGTGCGCTCCCGAAAGGTCGTGTACGCGGTCTCGAGCAGCGGGATCTCGACGCCGGAGAGCTCGCCGATCGAGACGTGCAGCCGGTGGACGGCGCTCGCCCGGTGCTGCCGGGCGTGGCGCTCCACCTGGCCGAGCAGGGCCTGGACGATCGAGTACTCATGCATGGTGGGCGACCTCCCGCCGTTCCCACCAGATCTGGGCGTCGAGCGGCTGCTGGCGACGGCAGAGCGTGACACCCAACCGCGCGAGCTCGCCGAGCACCGCCTGTTCGATCGCCGGCACCGCCGCCCGCAGCTCCGGGCTGAGCTCGGTGCCCGCTTCCACCTGCTTCGGAATCACGCCGACCAGCACCACCTCGCGCGGCGGGTCGCCCGCCAGCTCGGCGGTCAGGAGAGCCTGCGGCAGGTCGGGATCGTGGGGAGACAGGCGCGGCAGCACCGGCACCCGGGAGAGCTCGTCCTTGCGGTAGATCCGCACGGTGCCGGGCGTGCCCTCGCCACGGATCGCGTCGACCAGGACGACCGCCTCCCGGCCCACCAGGTAGTCCACCAGGTCGGGGCCGGGAGTGCCGCCGTCGAGGACGGAGACCTCGGGCGGCAGCTCCCAGGTCGCCGCCAGGTGGCGGACGACCCAGGGGCCGATCCCGTCGTCGCCCATCAGGACGCCGCCGAGGCCGAGGATGAAGACGTTGCGATTCGCCATCGGATCACCGAGGGGAGTGCGCGAACCGCGACCGCTACAGCGCCTTGACCCTTGCCACCTCGTTGCCCTCGGGATCGAGGGTGTGGATGGCGCAGGCGAGGCAGGGATCGAACGAGTGGACGGTACGCACCACCTCCAGCGGGTGCGACGGATCGGCGACCGGGTTGCCGAGAAGCGAGGCCTCATAGGGCCCCATGTTGCCCTTCTCGTCGCGCGGCCCGGCGTTCCAGGTGGACGGAACCACCGCCTGGTAATTCTTGATCTTGCCGTTCTCGATCACCACCCAGTGAGACAGCGTACCGCGCGGAGCCTCGTGGAAGCCGAAGCCCTGCTGCTCGCCCGACGGGTACTCCCACGGGATGAAGATGTCGGTGTCGCCGGAGCCGATGTTGGCCGCCAGCATCTGCCAGTGCTCGAGGGCGTGGTCGGAGATCGCCGCCGCCCGCACCGCACGGGCCAGGTGCCGCCCGAGGGTCGAGTGGCAGACCGCCGGCGAGAGCTTCGTGCCCGCGATCTTCGACGCCTCGCCGAGGGCGAAGTCGAGGTACTTCTTGATCTTCTCGTCGCCCGAGGCGTAGCCCACCAGCACCTGGGCCAGGGGGCCGACCTGCATCGGCTTGCCGTCGAAACGGGGCGCCTTGACCCACGAGTACTTGCCGTCTTCCTCGAAGTCCGTGTAGTGGGGGACCGTCTCCTCCTGCCACGGGTGGCGGGTCCAGTCGCCGTCGTACCACGAGTGGGCGATGCCCTCTGCCACGTTGTCCCGGAAGTAGGGATCGGCGAAGCTCGTGATCGGCTTGTAGGTGCCCAGGTCGCCGCCCATGATCGTCCCGCCGGGCAGGCTGAACTTCGTGCCCGCCGCGTCCAGAGGCAGGTCGGGCACCGCCAGGTAGTTGGTCACGCCGGCGCCGTAGCCCAGCCACTCCGGGTACATGGCGCCGATGGCGATCACGTCCGGCAGGTAGACCTGGTGGACGAACGCCTGGACCTCCTCCAGCAGATCCTTGATCTGGTAGATCTTGTCCATCTTCAGCGTGGCTTCGTTGTCCAGGTTGATGGCGTTCGCCACGCCGCCGACGGCCAGGTTCTGGATGTGGGGCGTCTTCGAGCCGAGGATCGCCACCACCTGGTTCGCCTTGCGCTGGTACTCGAGCGCCTGGAGGTAGTGGGAGACCGCCAGCAGGTTGACCTCCGGCGACAGGTGCATCGCCGGGTGGCCCCAGTAGCCGTTGGTGAAGATGCCGAGCTGGCCGCTCTCGACCAGGCCCTTCAGCTTGCCCTTGACGGCGGTGAACTGCTTGACGCTGTTGCCGGGCCACTCAGACAGGCTCTGGGCGAGCGCCGCCGTTTTCGCCGGGTCGCCCTCCAGGGCCTTGGTGACGTCGACCCAGTCCAGGGCCGACAGGTGGTAGAAGTGGACGATGTGGTCGTGCAGGGCGTGGGCCGAGACGATGACGTTCCGGATGAGCTGGGCGTTCAGCGGAATCTTCAGCCCCAGCGCGTTCTCCACCGCGCGCACCGAGGCGATGGCGTGCACCGTGGTGCACACGCCGCAGATGCGCTGGGTGAAGAGATACGCGTCCCGGGGGTCGCGGCCCTGCAGGATGAGCTCGATGCCCCGCCACATCTGGCCGGACGACCAGGAGTTGCGGACCTTGCCACCGTCCACCTCCACGTCGATGCGGAGGTGGCCTTCGATGCGGGTGATCGGATCGATCGTGATGCGTTGCGCCATGGTTTGCTCTCTCTCCTCGCGTGCTGATCTCGGGTCGTCGTTCAGGTTCGGGCGTGCGCGGGACGGGTCGAGCCTCCACGCCTCGCCGGCTCACCGGAGAGGATCGGGAAGCGCTTGACGACCCAGAGGTAGCCGAGGATCTCGGCGGCGATGAAGCCGAGCGTCACCAACAGCTCGGGAATCGACGGCACGTAGGACCAGTTGTCGCCCGGATTGAAGGCGCTGAGGTACGTGTTGAAGCGGAACAGCGCTCCCCCCACGACCATCCACAGCGCGGCCTGGAACAGGGTGCCCGGGTTGCGACGCCGGGCCTTCGACAGGAGCAGCAGCACCGGCAGCACCGCCAGCGCGATCTCCAGCCAGAACCAGAAGGCGTAGGAGGTCGCCTGGAAGGCGTCCGGCAGCACGCCGCGCACCACCACGTCGATCAACCGCACCGCCAGCCAGATCCCCACGGTGATCATCGCCGCGCCGGCCAGCGAGCCGAGCATGGCGGTCTCCGACTTGCGACCGAAGACCCTGGACGAGAGCAGCGACTCCATGGCCACGACGCCGTAGCCCATGGCGATACAGCCGACCAGGAAGAGCAGCGGGATGAGCGGCGTGTTCCACAGCGGATGGAGCTTCCAGCCGCCGATCAGCATGACCGTGCCGAGGGACGACTGGTGCATCGACGGCAGCACGAGCCCGAGGGCGATCACCCAGAGCAGCGCCTTCTCGACGATCGGGCGCGCCTTCTTGGAGAAGCGGGCGAGCTTCGGGTGGTCGTCACTCTTTTCCCAGGTCTCGAGGAAGGCCGGCGACAGCTCGACCCACAGCACCAGGATGTAAGCCATGATGCACAAGGCGACCTCGAGCAGGGCCGAGCTCAGGTTCCAGCGCCAGAAGAACAGCGGCACCTTCCAGATCCACCACGGCCGGCCGACGTCGACCGCGACCGCGATGCCGCCCAGGGTGTAGCCGAGGGCGCTGGTCAGGATCGCCGGGCGCACCAGCGGGTGGTACTTGCCCTTGTTGAGCACGTAGACCAGGATCGCCACCGCGTAGCCGCCGCAGGCGAGCGCCGTGCCGGTGACCACGTCGAAGGCGATCCAGATGCCGAACGGGTAGCCGTTGGACAGGCCGGTCGTGGCGCCGAGGCCGGCGGCGAAGCGCCAGACCACGACCGCCAGGCCGACCAGGGCGAGGGCGAGCAGAATGCGCGCGGCACGGGTGTCGAACCGGCCGCCGACCGCGGTGTGAGCGCTCATGACCGATCCTCCTCGCCTTCACTCTGAGACGCGGCACTCTGGGAGACGGCCTCCTGGCGCCGGTTCTTCCACAGCACGAAGCCGAGAATGCCGTAGAGCGCCGCCGGCGCGATGAACCCCTTGTAGACCGTGTGCTGAACCGTCCGCGAGAGCTGGGCCGTCGGCTCGTCACCCAGAGCGGGCAGACCGAGCTCCGTGTAGTCCACGTTGGACGGGGCCAGGACCAGGCACTGGGTGCCGCCGCCTTCGGTCTCGCCGTAGACGTGGTCCTGGTAGCGGCCCGGGTGGTCGGCGATGCGCTGCTTGGCCTCGGCCAGCAGGTCGGTCCGCTTGCCGTAGATCACCGCGTGGGCAGGGCACACCGTGGTGCACGCCGGCTCCAGCCCTTCGGCCAGCCGGTGGTTGCACATCTCGCACTTGATGATTTTGGGTGCGGCCGACTCCCACTGGAACTTGGGCACGTTGAACGAGCAGGCGATCTGGCAGTACCGGCAGCCGATGCAGCGCTTCGGGTCCCAGGTGACGATGCCGTACTCGCGCTTCTGCAGCGCGCCCAGCATGCAGGCGTTGACGCACCCCGGATCGATGCAGTGCATGCACTGGGCCTTGAAGAAGGCCACCCGGCCGTCGTCGTCGTCCCGGAACAGCTTGATCACCGTCTTGGCGCGGTCGTTCAAGTCGACCGGCGCGTCGTGGAGCGGGTCCAGACGCGTATCGCGGGGCAGGCCGTTGGCGTCCTGGCAGGCCACAACGCAGGTCTTGCAGCCGATGCACTTGGTGGAGTCGTAGAGCAAGCCGACGGCGTCCGCGGGGGCCTCGGCGCGCTCCTTCGCCCGCGCCGGCCCGCCCCCCGTCACCCCGGCCACCCCTGCCGCGCCGGCCGCGAAGGCCCCTTTGAGCACGGATCGGCGGTCGAGAGCCATCTCAATCCTCCCCGTCGGTCGATGAGTCGGGCGCGTCGGAGCCGAGCTTCTTGGCCGCCATCAGCCCCGCGCCGACGACCCCGCCGACCACCGCGCCGGCGACGCCGGCGGCCAGGGGGCTCGCCTTGCCCTGCTCGGCGTGGATCGGAGCGTAGGTGTCCGGCGGCGTCGCCCGGTCGATCTGCACGGTGTCGTGCATCGGCACCTTGAAGGCGAGGGTCTCCTCGGTGCAGCCGAAGCAGGGGTGCCCGAGGCCGATCGGCCAGGCGTCGACCACCTCGTTGAACTGCTCGACCGAGCACGGCGCGTGGGTCTGCGGCCCTTTGCAGCCCATCTTGTAGAGGCACCAGCCCTGGCGATGCCCGTCGTCGCCGTACTGCTGGACGAAGCGGCCGGCATCGAAGTGGGCGCGGCGCGGGCAGTGCTCGTGGATCGTCCGGCCGTAGGCGTACAGCGGCCGGCCCTTCTCGTCCAGCGCCGGCAGTGTGCCGAAGGTGGCGTACTGGAGCACCGTGCCGAGGAAGTTGTAGGGGTTCGGCGGGCAGCCCGGGATGGTCACCACGGTCTTGCCCGCGAGCACCTGGGGCGCACCCTGGGCACCGGTCGGGTTCGGCGGCGAGGACGGGATGCCGCCCCACGACGCGCACGAGCCGATGGCGATGATCGCGCCGGCCCGGTCGGCCGCCTCCTGTACGGTGTCGAGCGCCGTGCGCCCGCCGACCTTGCAGTAGATGCCGCCGTCCGCGGTCGGGATCGCCCCCTCGACCACCAGCACGAACTTGCCGTCGTTCGCGTCCATGGCCTGCATCCGCGCCTCTTCGGCGAGGTGGCCGGACGGCGCCATGAGCGCTTCGTGGTAATCGAGCGAGATCAGGTCCAGGATCAGCTCGTCAAGCTGCGGGTGGGAGGTCCGGAGCAGGGTCTCGGAGCAACCGGTGCACTCCTGGTAGGAGAGCCAGATGACCGAGGGCTTCAGCCCCTTGGCCGCCTGCTCGGCCATCAGCTTGCCCGCCGATGCGGGCAACCCGACGGCCGCGGCGGCCAGCGTACAGATCTTGAGAAAGCTGCGGCGGTCGAGGCCCTTGCCCAGCACTTCGTCCTTCAGGTTCGTCGGTGTCAGACCGAGGTCCAGCATGCGCGCCCTCCTGGAGGTTCATGGGGAGGAGAGTGTCGACCTTGGTGCCTTTTCTATTATTTGAGACCAGAAGGTCCGATATGTTTTGAGGCAGGAGCGGGTACGCCGCGAGGTAGTATTCCTACTCTCCTCAAGGGTAGGCGCACTGCTCTCGCACTGTTGTCTAGGAGTCTGCGCGGGTGGAGGCGTGCCCTTCGTCCCTCCAGGCGAGGAAGGGGACCGAGGGGCTGGAGGGGGATCAGCAAATCCGAGGAAGCTGCTCGCCGGAGAGCATGTCCACCACCCGCTCTCCGCCGATACCGCTCCGTAGCACCACGGTCCCGCCGTGCTCCTCCACCACCTCGCCGATCACCGTCGCGCCCCGCCCCTCGGGATGACGGCGCATGATCTCGACCGCTTCCTCCGCCCGGTCGCGCGCCACGATCGCCAGGCACTTGCCCTCGTTGGCGACGTAGAGCGGGTCGAAGCCGAGGATCTCGCAGGCGCCCCGCACCTGCTCGGCGATCGGCAGGCGGCGCTCGTCCAGGCGGATACCGGCACCCGAGCGGCCGGCGATCTCGTTGAGAGCGCTCGCCAGCCCACCCCGGGTCGGGTCGCGCAGGGCGTGGACCGCCGGACCGAGGGCGTCGAGCAGGTCGCCGGCCAGCCGGTGGAGCGCCGCCGAATCGCTGAGGACAGCGGTGTCGAACTCCAGGCCCTCGCGCACCGACATGATCGCGATGCCGTGCTCGGCGATCGGCCCGTTGATCACCACCACGTCCCCCGGCCGGGCGCGCTCCGGGCCCACCACCACGCCTTCGGGCACCAGGCCGACACCGGTGGTGTTGATGTAGACCCCGTCCCCCTTGCCCCGGTCGACCACCTTGGTGTCGCCGGTGACCACCGGCACCCCGGCGGCGGCCGCCGCGTCGCGCATGGAGCGGACCACCCGCCAGAGGTCCTCCATCGGGAATCCCTCTTCCAGGATGAACCCGGCCGAGATCGCCAGCGGCCGGGCGCCGCACATGGCGACGTCGTTGACCGTGCCGTGGACCGCGAGCGAGCCGATGTCGCCGCCCGGGAAGAAGAGCGGCCGGACGACGAAGGAGTCGGTGGAGAGCGCCAGCCGCCCGGCCGCCCCGGCCGCGGAGCCGGCGCCGGCGGCGAATTCGCCGAGCGGCAGCACGGCACCGTCGGCCAGCGCCGACAGGGTCGGGTTGTCGAACGCCGGCACGAACATGCCCTCGATCAGCCGCTGGGAGAGACGCCCTCCCCCACCGTGGGCGAGCTGGACCGTCGGATAGTCCGACAGCGGAATCGGGCAGGAAGCACCGGCGGCCAGAGAAGAGCCTTCAGCCGTAGGGGGAGAGCCCTCAGCCGTACGGGAAGAGCCTTCCACAGAAGACCCCGCCCGATCGTCCGGACCAGGGGCGGCGGTCGGCTCGGTCTCGATCGTCATCACACCCTCCCGTAGCGGTGGTAGGCGGCGCAGGCCCCCTCGGAGGAGACCATCGGCGCGCCGAGCGGACGCTCCGGCGTGCACCGGCCGCCGAAAGCCGGGCACTCGTGGGGCTTCTTGAGACCGCGCAGGATCTCGCCGGCGATGCACTCGGCCGGCTCCTCCGGCGCCGGGCCCTCGGCCGGGAAGCGCCGGGCGGCGTCGTAGCGGGACAGGTCCTCCTTCAGGGACAGGCCGCTCCGGGGGATCGTGCCGATGCCCCGCCACGGACGGTCGCAGACCTCGAACACCTCCCCGAGCAGCTCCTGGGCCGGCCGGTTGCCCTCCCGGGTGACCGCCCGCCGGTACTGGTTCTCGACGCCCCAACGCCCCTCCTCGAGCGCGGTCACCGTCCACAGCACCCCTTCGAGCAGATCGATCGGCTCGAAGCCGGTGACCACGATCGGGATCCGGTAGCGCTCGGCCAGGGGCTCGTACTCCCAGAAGCCCATGACCGCGCAGACGTGGCCGGCGGCGAGGAAGCCCTGCACCCGGTTGTCCGGGGAGGACAGGATCGCCTCCATCGCCGGCGGCACCAGCACGTGGGAGGAGAGGATCGAGAAGTTGTCGAGGCCCAGCTTGTGGGCCTTCCAGACCGCCATGGCGTTGGCCGGCGCGGTGGTCTCGAAGCCGACCGCGAAGAAGACCACGTGGCGGTTCGGGTTGCGCTCGGCGAGCGTCACCGCGTCGAGCGGCGAGTAGACCATCCGCACGTCGCCGCCCGCGGACTTGACCGCCAGCAGGTCGCTCTCGGGCCCGGGCACCCGCAGCATGTCGCCGAACGACGTGAAGATCACCTCGGGGCGCCGGGCGATCGCCACCGCGCGGTCGATCAGCTCGAGCGGCGTGACGCACACCGGGCAGCCCGGGCCGTGGACCAGGGTCACCTCCTCGGGGAGCATGCGGTCGATCCCGGACTTGATCACCGTGTGGGTCTGGCCGCCACAGATCTCCATCAGTGTCCATGGGCGGGTGACCCGCCGGCGGATCGCCTCGACCAGGGTCCGGGCCTTGGCCTCGTCGCGATACTCGTCGACGTACTTCACGAGCCGCCGCCTCCGCCGGGCGGGACGGGCTCCACGGGCAGCACCTCCGGCTGTCCGACAGAGAGCTCGTCGAGCTCGCCCATCTCCTCGAGATAGGCCCAGGCCTGGCGCGCCTCCTCCTCGTCGATCTTGCTGATGGCGAAGCCCACGTGGACGACCACGTAGTCCCCCACGGCGGCCTCCGGTGTGTAGGCGAAGCAGACTCGCTTGGTCACGCCGCCGAAGCTCACCTTCCCCATCGGCATGCCGATCGTGTCCTCTTCGATTGCGACGATCTGTCCGGGAACTCCCAAGCACATGACGAACCTCGCTTCCTACCCGATCGTTCTACAGGGTCCCCTGGGTTCCGTTCGGCGAGCGGGCGGCGCGCCGGGCGCTCGCCACCGCCACCTGGCCGTAGGCGATGCCACCGTCGTTGGGCGGCACTTGGGCATGCAGCAGAACCTCGAAGCCGGCCCGCTCCAGGGCGTCGGCCGTCCACTCGGTCAGCAGCCGGTTCTGGAAGCAGCCGCCGGTGAGGGCCACCACCGGTTCGCCGGCACACTGCGCCGTCCGGACGACGGCCTCGGCCAGCGCCGCGTGGAACCGCGCACCGATCCGCTCCGCCCCCTCCCCCCGCGCGCAGTCTGCCAGCACCGACCGGAGCAGGGGCCGCCAGTCGAGCTCCCAGGCGGCCGCCGCCCCGTCTCCGTCCGTCTCAGCGGCCCCGTCCGCTCCATCCAGCGCCCGGAGCGGGATCTCGTAGGCCCCGGCCCAGCGCGCGGCCTCGACCCCCGCCCGCTCCGCGGCGAGCTCGAGCGCCACGGCAGCCTGGCCCTCGAACGACACCCGGCCGTCCGCCGGCGCGAGGCCGGCGAGCGCCGCGATGCCGTCGAACAGGCGTCCGGCGCTCGTGGTGACGGGCGCGTTCAGCCCGTTCGCCAGCAGCCGGCCCAGCAGCCGCCGCTCGCCGTCCGCGAACGAGCGCACCGGCTCCAGGTCGACACGCTCCAGGGCCTCCGGGCCCAGCAGCTCGAAGAGCAGGGCCAGGGCCGAGCGCCGGGGCTCCTTGACCGCCGCCTCGCCGCCGGGCAGACGGAACGGCCGGAGCCGTGCGAACCGGCGGAACGATGCCAGGCCCCCGAGCAGGACCTCGCCGCCCCAGACCGTGCGGTCCGTGCCGTAGCCGGTGCCGTCCCAGGTCACCCCGAGGGCCGGCCCCGAGCGCCCGTTCTCCGCCAGGCAGGCGGCCAGGTGGGCATGGTGGTGCTGGACCGCGACCCGCTCCACCACCACCCCGGTGCGCGCCTCGAGCTCCGCCGCCAGCCGGTGCGCTGCCCGGGTGGTGGCGTAATCGGGATGGAGGTCGTGGGCGATCACCGCCGGCGTCGCCTCGTAGAGGTCCAGGAAATCGGCGATCACCCCCTTGAAGGCACTGAGAGCGCGCGGCGTCTCCATGTCGCCCAGGTGCTGGGAGAGGTAGACCCTGCCGTCGACCGCCAGGGCGACCGTGTTCTTTAGATGGGAGCCGACGGCGAGCACGGTCGGCCGCGTGGTGGCCGTCCCCGGTCCGGAGGACAGAACGTCCGGCAGGAAGACCGGCATCGGCGCATAGCCCCGCGCCCGGCGGAGCACCCGCGGCTCGCCGCGGAGAATCCGCGCCACGCTGTCGTCGGCGTGGCGAGCGATCGGCCGGTCGTGGACCAGGAAGAGGTCCGCCAGCGCCCCCAGCCGCGCCACGGCGTCCAGCTCGTCGGTGGCGATCGGCTCGTCCGACAGGTTGCCGCTGGTGGCGACCACCGGGCGACCGACCTCCCTGAGGAGCAGGTGGTGGAGCGGCGTCGTCGGCAGCATCACTCCGAGCCAGGGGCTGCCGGGGGCGACCGCCTCGGTCACCGCCAGCGACCGCCCGGCATCCGGACGGTCCGGCGGGCGGTTCGACGGGGCTCTGCGCCGGAGCAGGACGATCGGCGCCTGGACCGAGGCCAGCAGCTCGGCCGCCGGTGCCGGGACGTCACAGAGCGCCCGCGCCTCGTCCAGGTCGCGCACCATGACTGCGAACGGCTTCGCCGGGCGCGCCTTGCGGGCGCGGAGCGTCGCCACAGCCACCGGGTCGGCAGCATCGACCAGGAGCTGGAACCCGCCCAGGCCCTTGAGCGCCACCACCTTGCCCTGGAGCAGCGCGTCGGCGGCGGCCCGGAGCACGGCGCGGGTCTCCCCCGCCGGCACGACCGCCGCGCCCCGGCCGTCCCACAGGGCGACCCGGGGCCCGCAGACCGGGCAGGCGTTGGGCTGGGCGTGGAACCGCCGGTCGAGCGGCTCCTCGTACTCGCGCCGGCAGGCCGGGCACATCTTGAACCCCACCATGGTCGTGCTCGGCCGGTCGTAGGGCAGCGCCCGGACGATGGTGAACCGGGGGCCGCAGTGGGTGCAGTTGGTGAACGGATAGGTGAAGCGGCGGTCCGCCGGGTCCAGCACCTCCGCCAGGCACTCCGGGCAGGTCGCGGCGTCCGGCAGCACCACCGCGGTCTTGGCGCCGCCGGTGTCGCTCCGGCGGATGACGAAGCCGCCCTCGTCTTGGCGCGGCTCGATGCGTTCCGCGTCCACGGAGTGGATCACCGCCAGCGGGGGCGCCTCCTCGGACAGCCGGCGGCGGAACCGCTCGACGGCCTCCTCCGAGCCTTCGACCTCGATCGACACCCCACGCGGGTCGTTGGACACCCAGCCTGCCAGCGCCAGCTCGTCCGCCAGCCGGTAGACGTACGGCCGGAAGCCGACGCCCTGAACGGCGCCGCGGACCGCCAGGCGCAGACGCCGGACCGCCCCGGGAAGGCCCGGGCCCGCTGACAGGAGGGAGCTGGGGCCGAGATTGTTCATCAACACAGTCAAGTATCGGCGGCGCCGCCCGTCGGATGCACCACCTTCCGGGGCGGTTCCGGCCGCGCCGTCACAACCCCGTCAGGTGGCCCGCTCCAGGCTCGGGAGACACCGCGGCTGGGTCGGCCATTCCCCTGTCGGCGAGGACCCGCCAGTGGACAAGCAGGGCCGCGAGCCCCATCAGCCCGTCGCCGATGCCCGAGAACGGCACCGACCAGGCGCCCTCGCCGAGGAGCGCCGCGGCGATCAGGAAGACCAGCGCCACCGACTTGGTGAACACCAGGATGGTGACTCCCCGCAAGCGCAAGTACTCGTAGAGGTACGCGAACGCGACCACGAAGTGGAACGCGCCCGCCTGGCGGGGGAAGAACAGGGGATCGACCGCGGGCCAGCCGCCGAAACGGGTCGACCAGCCGGCGGCGAACAGCAGCATGGCACCGACCGCCGCGCTGTGGAGCACGATCAGGACGACCAGCCAGCGCTCGAGCCGAGCCCAGGGGAGCCGACCGTTCACGACGCCCTCCCGTCGCCGGCCGCCGCGGGCCGATCGTGCGGCAGCGGCTCGACGATCACCGTCCCGTTCTCGACCGTGACCGGCAGCACCGGGAGTGGCGCCGGCGGCGGTCCGTAGATCACGTGGCCGTCCGGAGCGTAGGCGCCGTCGTGGCACGGGCAGACATAGGCATTGCGCGCCGGCGTCCAGGCGACGGTGCAGCCGAAATGGGTGCAGTGGAGCGAGCGCGCGGTGACGCCCTCCGCCGTCCGGTGGAGCTCGACCGGGATGCCGCCCACCTGGAGGGTCATGCGCTCCCCCACCGCCAACCGATCGAGGGGCACGCGCACCGGCTCGTCCCGCACCGGGCCGCCGCCCGCGTCTTCGGCGTCGCGCGGCGCACAACCTCCCAAGCCCGCCAGCCCCGTCAGGCCGGTGACTCCGCCCCAGCGGGCGACCGTCGCCGAACCGACCGCCGCCCCGAGGATCTTGAGCGCCTGCCGTCGCGGCAGGTCGCGCGGATCGGATGGGTCGCTCACAGGTACCCTCCATTTCTCGGCGGTGGCGCGAACGCCGCCTCGCGCTGGGCCGCGGCGACGTGCTCGGGCAGCTCGATGGTCCTGCCCTGGAGCGCTTCGTAGACCATCTCCACCTGGTCGATGCCGAACCGGATCGTCCGGATCACCGTGTCGTGGAGCTCCTGGCTGAGCGACAGCTCCTTCGAGAAGGTGCACAGCACGTCGTGACACGCATGGTGCATGGCATCGAGCGCGTAGATCACCTCCGCCGCCTGGAACCCGAGCGCCGCGCGCCGCTCGGCCAGGTCGCGGCAGTACGCCATGAACAGCCCCTTGCGCCGGGTGCGCACCGCGTGGAGCAGGTTGCGCAGGATCAGGCGGTGGTTCCACAACCGCTCGTCGGCGGGCAGGCCCTGGTAATGGGGCATCCACTCCCGGGCCTCGCCGGTCGCGAGCAGCTCGACGAAGCGATCCAGGATCTCCTCGCTGTGGTCCTGGATGAGCTGGTAGACGCGCAGGTTTGGGTGCACCCGCCGCGACTCCATGACGTGCCGGTTGCGCCGCTCCCACTCCACCGGGTCGGTCCTGAAGTTCTCGATCAGGAAGGGCATGCGGTGGAGGACCTCCAGCCGGGTCCGGGGCTCCCAACCCAACCGCTCACGGGTGCGCGACGCATCCACCGTCAGCCGCTGGTCCACGTACTCCGCCATCCAGGGACGCTCGAACGGCCGGTCGCCGATCGCCTGGCCGAGGCGGTCGAGGATCCAGATGCCGGGGCGGCACAGCGGCCTGGGCACGGAGCGTGGCGAGCGGTAGCTCCCGCCGTCGAAGAACTCCCGCGTCGCCGCCTCGTAGAGCTGCCGGTGGGAGATCGAGCCGTCCGGGCTGGCCAGGAGCACCTCCCCATGGTCGAGCACGTCCAGCTTCTCGGTCACGGCGCGCAGAAAGAGCGCCCCGTCGCGCACGTGCAGGTAGGGCACCGCCGAGTCGCCGCGGCCGCCCAGCAGGTTGGCGTTCCAGCGCCGGGAGAGCCAGGTGGCCAGGAAGTGGTAGAGCGGCGGGTACTCGCACCAATCGGAGTACATGGCGGCGAAGCGCACGATGACCGACGGAAAGGCGTCCCGGTACTCGTCGAGCATCGCCTCGCCCATCCTCTTGGTCTCGGCGTAGCGGTGGTCGCCGTCCGGCGGCGACGTCTCGTCGATCGCCTCCCCGGGCCGCGGGAAGGCGCAGGCCGCGGCCGAGCTGGCGAAGACGAACCCGCGCAGGCCGAGCTCCCGGCAGCCGTCCAGCACGTGGCGCAGGCCGCGGATGTTGGTGCGCTCGTACTCCGGGCTGTCGTCGCCGTCGAAGTCGTAGTAGGCGGCCAGGTGGACCGCCGTCTCGGCGCCGCCCTCGGCCGCGATCTGGCGGAACACCGCCCGCGTGCTGTCGGCCTCGGCGAGATCGACCTGGTGCCATTCGAGCTCGGTCTCCGGGGGTACCCAGGTCGAGCCCCGCGACCAGCGGTCGATGGCGACGATCCGGTAGCGGTCTTTGAGTGCCCGGATCACGTACCGGGCGAGGAATCCGGAGGCGCCGGTGAGCAGGAGGCGGGGCAGGGAGCGCATGGCGGTCGGCTCGAAGGAATGAGCTCCCAGGAGCTCGTTCGGCGCCACCATGGCGGGGAAGCCGGCGGTCGATCAATACCCTGCCGGGTGGGCGGCGGCAGAGCCGGCGGGTGGGTCCCCCTCCTCGCGGGAGGTCCGCGCCTGCTGCGGAAACGCGCTCCCCTGGAGCGCCTCGTACATCGTCTCCACCTGGTCGATGCCGAAGCGGATCGTCTGGCTCAAGGTCTGCCACAGCTCGTCCCCGAGCTCGGCGGCCTCGGCCGTCTCGGAGAGCACCTCGTGGCAGGCCTGGTGGAGGGTGCGGAGGGCGCACACCACCTCCGAGGCGGCGAACCCACTGCGTGCCCGCCGCTCGGCCAGGTCGCGGCAGTAGGACATGAACAGCCCCTTGCTCCGGGTGCGCACCGCGTGGAACAGGTTGCGCAGCACCTGGCGGTGGTTCCACTGGCGCTCGTCGCGGCCGAGCACGTGGTAGTGCGGCGTCCGCTGGCGGGTCACCGGCCGGTCCATCAGCTCCTCGAACCGCCAGACGATCTTCTCCCGATTGTCGAGCAGGAGCTGGTAGATGCGCAGGTTGGGGAGCATCTGGCGGCGGACCAGGAAGTGGGCGTTGCGTCGGTGCCAGGCCAGCGGATCGGTGCGGAAGTTCTCGATCAGGAACGGCATCCGCCGCAAGATCCCCATCCGCGGCCGCGGTTGCCAGTCGAGCCGGGACCGGGTCCGGCCGGCGTCGACCGTCAGCCGGCGGTCGACGTAGTCGGCCATCCACGGGCGCTCGAACGGGCGCTCGCCGAACCGGCGGCCCAGCAGGTCGGCGGCCCAGAGGCTGGGCTTGCACAGCACCCGCGGCACGTACCGGGGCGGCGGGGCCCCGTCCCGGAAGTAGGCGCGGGTCGCCGCCACGAACAGCTCCCGCTGGGAGGTCGCTCCGTCCGGGCTCGCCAGGAGGATCTCCCCCGGTGCCAGCTCATCCATCCGGGCGGTGACGGCGGCCAGGAAGATCGCCGCGTCGCGCACGTGGAGGAACGGGATCGCTCCCTCGCCACGGCCCCCCAGGAGGCGCGCGTTCCAGCGCCGCGACAGCCAGGTGCCGAGGAAGTGGTAGAGGGGCGGGTACTCGCACCAATCGGAGAACAGGGCGGCGAAGCGCACGATCACCGACGGGAAGACATCCCGGTACTCGGCGAGCATGGCTTCGCCGATCGCCTTCGTCCGGCCGTAGACGTGGGGGGCGTCGGGGGGCGTCGCCTCGCTGACCGCCTGCCCGGGAGGCGGGAAACCGCACGCCGCCAGCGAGCTGGCGAAGATGAACCGCCGGAGCCGCAGACCGCGGCTCCCCTCGAGGACCGAGCGCAGCCCCTCGACGTTGGTGCGCCAGTACTCCGGATCGTCCTCGCCGGTGAAGTCGTAGTGCGCCGCCAGGTGGATCAGCACCTCGGCGCCACCTTGAGCGGCGATCCGCCGGAACACCGCCTGCACATGGTCCGCGTCGCCCAGCTCCACCTGGTGCCACTCGACCTCGCCGTCGGCCGGTACCTGGCTCTCGAGGCGGGAATGACGATCCAAGGCGACGAAGCGATACCGACTCTTGAGCGCCCGCATGGCATAGCGAGCCACGAAGCCGGACGCTCCTGTCAAGACCAACCGTGGTCGCCGGAACGTCATCGGATCGATCCGTCCAGTGCCCCACCGTCGAGCGTGGCTGCCGGCACGGTGGCGGGTCAACACCCGACCGGGTGGGCCGTCCACCGCCGATCGGGAGTACGCTAGCGAGCAGGCACCCGGCCGCTCCGGGTACCCGGAAGCGGCCGCCCCAACGCCGACGGGAGGCACCCATGGAGATCCGCCATCGCGTGGTCGTCGCCGGTTGCGCCGTCCTCTTCGCCGCCGCCCTCTGGGCGCTGCCCGCCACGGCGCGCGACAAGGTCGAGGCGGAGTGGCGTCAGAGCGAGAACGTCGACGTCGCCGATTTCCACACCTACACCTGGCGCCGCGGCAAGTCGCTGCCGGAGGAAGGCCCCCTGGCGCCGGACGGCGCCGCGGACCGGGAGATCCGGCGCGCCGGCGACCGGCTGCTGGAGCAGAAGGGCTACGAGCCGGCGGCGGACGCCAAGCCCGAGCTGGTCATCGTCTACCACGTCATCCCGGAGGATCGGTTGTACGTCGAGGGCGAGGGGTACAAGCTCGGCCGTTGGGTCACCCTGAGCACGGCGCAGCCGTCCTACCGCTCGTTCACCCGTGGCACGCTCCTGCTCGACGTGGTCGACGCGGAGACCGACGAGCTGATCTGGACCGGCTGGGTCTCCAAGCTCGCCCGCGACCAGAAGGACCTTCAGCGGGTCCTCGGTGGCGGGATCAAGGCGATTCTCGGGCACCTGCCGGAGCGCTCGGTACCGTGAGCTCTTCCGCCTCCGCTCCCCGCCCGCCGGTGCTACCGGCGGGGGAATCCGGCACCACCGTCCTCCCGCGGGTCGCCTCGTAGATCATCTGCACCTGGTCGATCCCGAAGCGGACGGTCTGGTTGACCAGCGACCGGACCTCGTCGGATAGCTCCTCGCCCTCCGGCGTGCCGTCGACCACCTCGTGGCACGCCTGGCGCAGGGCGTGGAAGAAGTACGCCACCTCGAAGACCCGGAAGCCGAGGGCGGCGCGGCGCTCGGCCAGGTCCCGGCAATAGGCCATGAACAGGCCCTTGCGCCGGGTGCGCACGGCGTGGAGCAGGTTGCGGAGCGCCTGCCGCAGGCTCCACTGGAGCTCCTCCTCGCCGAGCATCCGGTAGTGGGACAGCTTGTCCCCCACCTCCGGCTGCGCCAGCAGCTCGACGGCACGCGCGACGATCGCCTCCCGATGGTCGAGGATCAACTGATACACCCGCAGGCTCGGCCCGGGGCTCTGCCGCAGGACGATCTCCTGGTTGCGGCGGTGCCACTCGATCGGATCGGTGCGGAAGTTCTCGATCAGGAACGGCATCCGGCGGAGGATCGCCAGGCGCGGCCGGGGTACCCAGCCCAGGCGGCGGTGGGTTCGTGAGGGGTCGACCGCGAGCCGGCGGTCGATGTAGCGCACCATCCAGGGCCGTTCGAAGGGCCGCTCGCCGAACTGGCGGGCGACGGTATCGAGCATCCAGAGGCCCGGTAGGCAGAGCGCCTTCGGCATGAAGAGCGGTACGGGCGCCTTGCCGTAGAGCTCGCGCGTGGCGGCCACGTGGAGCTCCCGGTGACTGGTGACCCTGCCATCCGCGGCGATCAAGACCTCCTGCGGCTCGAGCTCGGCCCTCCGGTCGAGCACCGCCGCCAGGCAGAGGGCCGCGTCCCGCACGTGGAGGAAGGGCAGGGCCGACCGGCCCCGCCCGGCGAGGATGTTGGCGTTCCACCGGCCGGACAGCCAGGTGCCCAGGAGGTGATAGAGGGGCAGATATTCGCACCAGTCGGAGAACAGGGCGGCGAAGCGGACGATCACCGACGGGAAGGCGTCGCGGTACTCGGCGAGCATCTCCTCGCCGATCCTCTTGGTCCGGGCGTAGATGTGCTCGCCGTCGGCCGGTGATTCCTCGGTTAACACGTGGCCGGGCGGCGGGAATGCGCAGGCGGCGAGCGAGCTGGCGAAGACGAACAGCTCCAGGTGGAGCGCGCGCGACCCGTCGAGCACGTAGCGGAGCGCTTCGACGTTGGTCGACCAGTACTCCGGATGCTCCTCGCCGGTGAAGTCGTAGTGGGCGGCCAGGTGGATCAGGGCCTGGGCGCCGCCACCGGCGGCGATGCGCTGGAAGACCCGCTCCACCTGGGGCGGGTGGTCGAGGTCCACCTGGTGCCACTCGACGTCGCCCCCGGGAGGCACCTGACTCTCCTGGCGCGAGTGGCGATCCAGGGCGACGAAGCGGTACTGCGACTTCAAGGCGCGCATGACGTGTCGCGCCAGGAAGCCGGACGCACCGGTGATGACGAGTCGCGGCAGGGTCGGCATGGCGGACCCCTTCAGGGGAACTGCCGGTACCCTCCCACCCCGACACCCGGTCCGCCAACACCCGTTGGGGTAGGGCCGGAGCCGCCGCGCGCTACCCGGCGAGCGACCGGATGGCCGCGACCGCGTGCTCGATCTGCTCCGCGGACACGTCCCGGTGGGTCACCAGCCGCGCCCGGGTCTCGCTGATCCGGGCACCCAGAACGCCGGCGGCCTCGAGCCGCGCGAGCAGCTCGTCGACCGGGTCCCGCTCCTCCGGCAGGTCGCCGAAGAGCTCGGGCCCGACACCGAAGACGAGGATGTTGGTGCGCACCCGGGGCAGGTCGATCTCGATCCCCGGCAGCTCCGCCAGTGTCTCGGCCAGGCGCCGGGCGTGGGCGTGGTCCTCGGCCAGGCGCCCCCGGTTCTCCTCGAGCGCCACCAGCCCCGCCGCGGCGATCACCCCGGCCTGGCGCATGCCGCCGCCGAACATCTTGCGCACCCGGCGGGCCTCGCCGATCCAGTCCCGGCCGCCGCAGAGCACGGAGCCCACCGGCGCCCCGAGGCCCTTGGAGAGCGAGGTCATCACCGAGGTAAAGCCGGCGGTGAGCCGCGCGACCGGCACCTCGAGCGCCGCCGCCGCGTTGCACACCCGGGCGCCGTCCAGGTGGATCGGCAGGCTCCGCCGGGTGGCCAGGGCGACCAGGGCGTCGATCTCCTCCGGCTCGTACACCGTGCCGCCGGCGACGTTGTGGCTGCACTCGGCGACGATCAGCGCCGTCCGCGCCCGGAAGCCCTCGCCCGGCGCGATCAGCGGCTCCACCTCCGCCGGCGTGAGCTGCCCGTGGGGCGTCGCGACGGTGCGCGGCAGCAGCCCCGAGAGCGCCGCCATGGCGCCCATCTCGTAGTGCAGGATGTGGGAGCGGGAGTCGCAGATCACCTCGCCCCCCGGGAAACCGTGGACGTGGAGCGCCACCTGGTTGCCCATGGTTCCCGACGGCAGGTAGAGCCCGGCCTCCTGGCCGAGCAGCTCCGCCGCCGCCTCCTCCAGGCGCCGGACCGTCGGGTCCTCGCCCAGGACGTCGTCCCCGACCTCCGCCTCGGCCATCGCCCGGCGCATGCGCGCGTCGGGCCGGGTCACCGTGTCGGACCGCAGATCGACCGTTCCCTCAGCCATCGCGTTCATCGTTCCGCCTACAGTCCGAAGGAGATCCGGATCGCCCCCTGGACGGTCTGCCCCTTCTCCACTTCGAAGACGATCTTCGGGATCAGCAGGTTGAGGATCACCCCGCCGTAGAGCACCGTGTCGGTCGAGCTCACCGACAGCTCGCCGCTGAATGGCGCGCTCCGCTCGAAGGTGCTGTCGCTCCAGACCACGCCGGCGCCGGCGAACGGGGTGAGGACGGCGAACCCCTTCGAGATCTCGAGCTCCAGGCCCGCCTGGTCGAGCGAATAGACGTTGCTGCCGCTCGCCCGCTGGTAGGTGCCGCGCAGGCCGAGGGCGGGCGTCGCCACCCCGCCGTCGAGGATCGCCCAGGAGACCTCGCCGGCCAGGAGCTTGATGTCGGAGCCCACGACCTTGCCGTAGGAAGCGCCGAGGTCGATGCCGAAGGGCAGCCCCTTGCGCGCCCCGACCCGGTAGATGCCCAGGTAGCCGCCGGGCAGGCCCTTGTCCAGCGCCCCGCGCACCTCATCCTCGAAGTTGGGCGCGACCATGCCGTCGACCCAGACGTCGAATCCGAGGGTGCCGAGCGGCTTGGCGCTGTGCCGCGGGTACGGGTACGCGGCCAGGCTGAAATTGTCGTGGAACGCCTCCAGGTCCACGGTCGCGGCGCCGCCGTCTACGTCCCACGCGCGCACCGGCGCCGCCCCCACGAGGACAGCGAGGACGGCGAAACACCCCAGAACCGCGAACCGACCAAACCCCTTCGACTGCATGATCCTCTCCTCTCGCTCGAAGCTCCAGCGGCCCGGCGGGCCGCACGGGATGTTACCGCGGTTGACCCGTCTCCCCGTCCGGTCGTCACTCGTCGTCGCTCGGGGCGACGGCCGGCTCGACCTCCGGAGCAGGGGCCAGGTACTCCTCCACCAGCGCATCCACGGTGGCCGACCGGCCCGTCTCCGCCCACTCCTCCACGATCCGCCGGCTCGCCGGGTCGATTCGCTCGATCACCGGCAGGTTCCCCTCGGCCGCCAGGACGCGCAGGTCGTAGCGGGTCCGGTCGACCCACCGGCCGGCGCGGAAGTGCTGCTGGCCCCGGCCGTGGCGGCCGAGCCGCTGGCAGAGCTCGCCCGCCAGGAGGAGCAGGCCGGCGAGCTCCCGGCCGGGCGCGCCGGCGAGCGGCGGCCGGGGCAGGGGCCGACCCAGGAACGGCTCCATGCCGTGACCCGCCACCGCCCGGGCCAGCGGCCGGGGATCGGGCGCCGCACCGTGGAACAGGGAATGGAAGACGCTCTCGTCCCGGCCCTCGGCCAGCGAGCGCCGATCGACCGGCGGCAGGTCCGGAACCAGCCCCTGGACCGCCGCGATTCCGGCCCGGGCCAGGCGCGCCACCCCCTCCTCCACGAGCGCGGACCGGTCGGTGACGCCCGCCAGGAGCGGCCAGGCGGCGACCGCGCCCGCCGGAACCGCCGCGAGCCGCTCCAGATCCTCCGCCAGCAGCGCGTCGAGCAGGTCGACGACGACGAGGACGCCGGAGGTTCCCGTGGACTCGGGCGGCGGCTCGCCCGGCAGCACCTGGATCAGCACCGGCGTGCCATCGGCGAGAACCCGGGCGGCGGCCCGGTCCCGGACGGTCCGGAACGGACCTGCCACCGGCGGGAGATAGAGGACGTCGTCGAACGGCCCGGGAGGCAGCGCCAGGGCACCGTCCGCACCGCCGGAGCCGGGGCTCCCCAGCCGGCCCGCCGCCAGGTCGAACCAGCGCACGGGCTCGAGCGGGGCACCCGGCCAGGAGCGGGGGGCGAAGCGGACCCAGAGGCGCTCCGGCTCCGGCAGCAACCGGAGGGGGCGCGCGGACCGCGAGCCGGGGGCGGCCGCCGCCACGCCTCAGCCTTCCGCGGACCCGGTCCCGGTGGAGGCGCCGGCGGCGGTCGGGGTGGCGGCTTGCCGGCCGAGGACCTCGAGGCCCCGCTGGACGTACTTGGCCAGGATGTCGACCTCCAGGTTCACCCGGTCGCCGACCGCCAGCAGGCCCAGGGTGGTCACCTCCAGGGTGTGGGGGATCAGCCAGACGCCGAAGCGCTCGTCGCCCGGCCCGCCGGAGACACCGGTCACCGTCAGGCTGACGCCGTCGACCGCCACCGACCCCTTCTCCACCACGTAGGACGCGACCTCCGGCGGCAGCGAGAAGGCCATCACCGTGTGCTCGGCGTGGTCGGTCCGCTCGACCACCCGGGCGGTCGTGTCCACGTGCCCCTGGACCCAGTGGCCGCCCAGGGGATCGCCCATCCGGAGCGGCGTCTCCAGGTTCACCACCGAGCCGTCGTGGAGCGCCCCGAGGGTGGTCCGGGCGAGGGTCTCGCCGCCCATCTCGACGGTCGCCGCCGTGCCGTCCGGCGCGCGCTCGATCACCGTCAGGCAGACGCCCGAGACGGCCAGGCTCGCCCCCAGGAAGAGGCGCTCGCCGAGCTCCGCGCTGTGGCCGACGGTCAGCTTCACCCCGCCGCCGGGGGATGGCGACGGGTCGCCGAGGACGCGTCCACGCTCCGCAACAAGTCCTGTGAACATCCTTCTCTCAGTCCGGTGAGGATCAGGTCGGTGCCCCGGCGCTGGACGCGCAACCGCTCCAGCCGGGGTGCTTCGTTCAGTCGGGTGATGCCGGTTCCGCCGAGCGGCCCGGGCGCGCCGTCACCACCCAGGAGGAGCGGCGCACAGTCGACCGCCACCCGGTCGAAGGTGCCGGCGGCGAGGAACGCGCCGGCGACCCCGGAGCCGCCCTCCACCAGCACGCTCCGGACGCCGCGATCGAGGAGCTCGGCCAACACCCCCATCGGGCCGGCCGGCTCCCCATCGGACCCGCCGGAGAGCCCCACGACGGTGGCGCCGACCCGTTCCAGGGCACGCACCCTGGAGGGCTCGGCGCCCGGCGCAGTGTACACCAGCACCGGGCCCGGAACGGTGAACAGGCGGGCCTCCGGAGCCAGCCGCAGCCGGCGGTCGAGCACCACGCGGACGATCGGCCCGCTCGCCCGCCCCCACCGTCGGTCCAAGCGCCGGTCCAACCGCGGGTCGTCGGCCAGAACGGTGCCGCTGCCGACCAGGATCGCGTCGTGGGCCTCCCGTTCGAGGAGCGCCCAGCGCCGGCCCGCCGGCGACGAGATCCACTGGCTCTCACCGGTCGCCGTGGCGGTGCGGCCGTCCAGGCTCATGGCCCACTTGAGGGTCACCGCCGGGCGGCCGAAGGCGTGGGGTGCCAGGAAATGGAGGTTGAGCGCCGCCGCCTCGGCGGCGAGCTCGCCAGTCTCGACTTCGATCCCGGCCGCCGCCAGCCGGGCGAAGCCCCGGCCCGCAGTGCGCGGGTCCGGATCGCCGTGGCAGGCGACCACCCGGGCGACGCCCGCGCGGATCAACGCGTCGGCGCACGGCGGCGTGTTGCCGGTGTGGGCACACGGTTCGAGGGTCACGTAGACGGTGGCGCCGCGCGCCCGTTCGCCGGCGCGCTCGAGGGCCACCACCTCGGCGTGGGGCCCGCCGAAACGCCGGTGGTAGCCCTCGCCCACCACCGCGCCGTCGCGCACCACCACCGCGCCGACCATCGGGTTCGGGGCGACACCGTAGCGGCCCCGCGCCGCCAGGCGGAGGGCCTGGCGCAGAAAGTCAGCCGAGGAGCGCAGCGGCGAACTCCCGCGGGCGGAACTCGATCAGGTCGTCCGGGGTCTCGCCGACCCCCAGGTAGAGCACCGGCAGGCGGAGCTCACGGGCCACCGCCACCGCCATGCCACCCTTGGCAGTGCCGTCGAGCTTGGCCAGCAGCAAGCCGTCGACCGGCACGACCTGAGTGAAGGTGCGCGCCTGGGCCAGGGCGTTCTGGCCGGTGGTGGCGTCCAGTACCAGCAGAGTCCGGCGGCGCCAGCCGGCCGCTTCCCGGTCGATCACCCGGCCGATCTTGCCCAGCTCGGCCATCAGGTTCTCCTTGGTGTGGAGCCTGCCGGCGGTGTCGACCAGCACGTGGTCGACATTGCGCGCGCGGGCGGCCTGGAGGGCATCGAAGACCACCGCCGCCGGGTCGCCGCCCGCCTTCGAGCGGATCACCGGCACCCCGAGGCGCTCGCCCCAGGTCTCCAGTTGCTCGATGGCCGCCGCGCGGAAGGTGTCGCCGGCGGCGAGCAGCACCTTCTCGCCTTGGTCGAGGGAGCGGCGGGCCAGCTTGGCGATCGAAGTGGTCTTGCCGACGCCGTTGATCCCCACCACCAGCGTCACCCGCGGCGCGCTCCCGGGCCCCGCAGCGCCGATCACCCCCTCCGGCGGCCGCGGCGCGTCCATGAGCAAGATCGCCATGCGGTCGACCAACCGCTCGCGCAGCTTGACCACGTCCGCCTTCTCGCCCCGCTGGATGTCGCCCCGGAGCTCCTCCACCAGCTCGAGCGCGGTCTCGACGCCCAGGTCCGCACCGATCAGGATCTCTTCCAGGTACTCGAGGGTGTCCTCGTCGAGGGTGGTCTTGCCCTCGACGGCCGAGCTCATCTTCTCGATGATCTCGGTGTGGGTCATGAAGAGGCCCTTCTTGAGCTTCTTCCAGAACCCCTTCTGGGGAGCTTCGGGGGCCGCCGTCTCCGGGGCCAGGTCGAGGGTGTCGCGGGTGGAGGTCTCGTCGCTCATGGGCGGACGATTGTATCGAGAGGCCCGGACGGTTGCTCAGCGCAAGAGGACGACGGCGAGGAAGCCCAGGTAGGTGCCGACGGCGTTGCCCAGGGAGCCGACCAGGATCGCCGGCAGCTCCAGGTCCTCCCGGTCCAGGCTGGTGGCCAGGGCGAGCGCCGACGTGCCGCCGCCGATATTGGCCTGGGAGGCGACGGCGGCGACCACCGGGTCGAGACGCAGCAGGGCGGCGCCGCCGAAGACGACCAGGCCGTGGATGAGGACGGTGGTGCCCACCAGGGCGACGAGGTCCGGCGCCAGCGTGCCGAGCCGGACGAGCGCCCCCAGGTCGCACAGCGCTCCGATGGCCGCCAGGAAGAAGAGGACGGCGGTCCAGCCGATGACGTGGGTCCCCGGCAGGCGCTGGATCGCTGGGACCTGGGCGAGCAGGAGGGCGAGGGTGGTGAGGATCAGGATCGACGGCACCGGCAGATGGACCGTCGCCGCCAGCCAGGCGCTGGCCAGGTCCGAGACCCAGAGCGCCGCCGCGCCCAGCCCGGCCTGGACGGCCAGCGCCTCGGCGGTGAGCCCCTGGGCGGCGAAGCGGTCGGGGTCCGCGGTCCCGCTCGCCGCGGACGCCGCCACGGACGGCCCGCCGTCCTGGCCGCGCACCGGCCAGCGGCCGGCGAGCAGCCGCGGCAGCACCACCGTGGCCGCCATCCAGATCGTGGTGGCCACGTTGTCGACCACCGCGGCCCCGGCGTAGAGCACCCCGTCGCGCATGACGTCGTACTCGAGCGCCACGGCGTTGAAGTTGATGCTGCCGCCGATGTAGGTGCCGACGTACATGCCGCCGAGGGCGGCATGGAGCGGCCCGAAGACCTCCCCGCCGCCGAGCAGCGCCATGGCGGCGAGGACCCCGCCGAAGGTTCCGGCGGCACCGAGGCTGAACAGGATCAGCATGGGCGTCCCGGCCCGCAGGACGCTCTTGAGGTCGACCTGGAGCAGCAGCCAGAAAATGGCCAGCGGACCGATGGTCGAGAAGATGTGGTCGTAGACCGGCGAGCCGTCGGTCACCGACGGGATGATCTCGAGGTTGGCGGCCACCGCCGCCAGCACGATCACCAGGAGGGCCGACCCCAGGTGGCGGAGCACCGTGCGCCGGGCGAGCCACTCGCTCGCCGCCGCGGCACCGGCGAGCACCGCGATCACCCAGAGGGGTTGAGTCATCGCCTCAGGCGGCGAACAGGCTCCGCGTCAGCTCCCGCGCCGCGTCCGTGAGCGCCCGTTGCGCCGTGGCCACCAGCGCCGGCTGGCGCTGGACCAGCACCAGGTAGTAGCCGTCCGGCAGGGGCGCGGCGTAGACGTGCAGCGCCTCCTTCTCGATGTGGATCAGCTCCGGCACGCCGAGGTTGTTGCCCTCGGTCACCTTGCGGAGCTGGCGCATGTAGATCCCCAGGTAGGCGCCGAGCACCCGCATCTGGTACGGCGTGAACTCGGAGCACGCCAGGTCGACGGTCTCGCCGCTGTCATCCAGGAAGAGGACGCCGACGGCATCGTCGGCCTTGGCCAGGAGGTTGGCCAGGATGTACTGATAGGCCATGGCAGTCAACTGAGCGCTCCTACACCGATCCGCCGCACTTTGGACGCCACGGTCTTGGGCGCGGGGCCCGGGTCCGGAGCGCGGAGGTCACCGCCCTCGTACGCCTGGAAGAAGGCTGTGACGACCTTGGCATCGAAGCGGCTGCCGGTCAGCTTGGTGATGATCGAGATCGCCTCCTCCATGGAGAAGGCCTTCTGGTACGGACGGTTGGTGGTGATCGCGTCGAAGGTGTCGGCGACGGCCACGATCCGCGCCCAGAGCGGAATCTCCTCGCCCTTCTTGCCGTCGGGATAGCCCCGGCCGTTCCACGCCTCGTGGTGCCAGCGGATCACCGGCAGCATCTCACGCAGCGGCTCGATGCTGGACATGATCTCGGCGCCGATCACCGTGTGCTGCTTCATCTGCTCGTACTCGTCGTCGGTGAGCTGACCGACCTTGCGCAAGATCTCGTCCTCGACGCCGATCTTGCCCACGTCGTGGAGCAGGGCGGCGATCCAGATCTTCTGCTGGACCTCCTCGGAGAGCGACAGGTGCCGCGAGATGGTCCGCGACATGGACGCGACCCTCTCCGAGTGGCCGCGGGTGTATGGGTCTTTGGCGTCGATCGCCGCGGCGAAGGCTCGGATCGAGCCGATGAACAGCTCCCGGTTCGCCCGCGCCGCTTGCTGCAGCCGCTCGATGGTGATCTCGAGCTGGCCGGACATGCGGTTGAAGTCGTGGGCCAGGTCGGCGAGCTCGGCGGGCAGGCCGTGACCCCCGACCCGCTGGCCGAAGTTGCCCTCGGCGATCTCGTGGCTGCTCTGGGCGAGACGCTGGATCGGCGACGACACCCAGCGCGCGGACACCACCGCGGCTGCCATGGCCAGGGCGACCAGGGCCACCGTCGCGACCACCGCGTTCACCACCATGCGATGGATCTCGGCGAAGGCCGCCGATGCCGGCTTCTGAACCACCACCGCCCAGCCGGTGACGCCCACCGGGCTCACCTGAACGACCATGGAGTGGGTGCCTTCGTCGGTCGTCGCCTCGTATTCGGTGGTCATCGCCAGGGGCACGGCGCCGTTGAACCCGGCGATCAGCTTGGACGCCTCCAGCGCCTCGATCGAAGCGTCCGTAGCCCCTTCAGACCAGAGCACGTTGCCGGTCGAGTCGACCAGGAAGAGCCCCGACTGGCCCTGGGCCTCGCGCCGGAAGACCGCCTCCATGAGCGGCAGCCGGACCAGAGCCTCGACCACGAGCTCGGCGGAGCCCTCCTTCCTGCCGACCGGCACCGCCATGGAGGCGACCGGATCGTTGGCCGGCGGCAGCACGGCGAACTGGAACGCCGCGTGCCCGCTGTCCTTGGCGGCCGCGAACGACTGGTCGCGGGCCGCGGCCACCGGCGCCGCCAGATCGGTGTTCCCCACCCCCTGCCCCTGGCCGTCCAGGTCGAGCACCCGGAGACCCAGCAGGTTCGAGTCGCCGACCATGAAGTCCTTCATGTACGGCTGGACCCAGGACTGGTGCAACCGCGCTTCCGGATCTGACGGACCGGGCACGACCAGCAGACCTATGCCGAGCTGGTGGAGCGACGCCCGCACCGTGTCGAGCTGCTCGCTCACCTCCCGCGACAGGGTATCGGCGGCCTGGGTGAGCTCGGTCTTCTCGTCCGCCTCCAGCCGCTGCCGGTTCTGGCGGATCAGTAAAGTGTTGGAGAAGACCAGCGGAATGATGCCGGAGAGCAGCAGCGCGGCGAACAGGACGTGGCGCAGCCTGGGCCGCCGGAAAAACCTACGCATCGACATTTCACGATAGCGTATCAGAGGGTGGCCCAGGGGTCGTCAAGGAACGCGGCGAGCTCGCTCCGGACCTCGCTCTCCTCCACGTCGGGGAAGGTCCGGGCGTCGCCCAGGCCGACCGCCAGCACCCAGACCAGGCCGCTCTCGCGCGCCTTCTTGTCCCGGCGGGCGGCGGCCAGCAGGTCGTCCGGAGCGAGTGGCGGCAGCGGTGGCAGCTCGAAGCGCTCGAGCAGGTCGCGGAGCCGCGCGGCGTCGGCGGCCGGCAGCCCCCGGCGCCGGCCGAGACGGAGCGCAAACAGGATGCCGAAGGCCACCGCCTCGCCGTGGCGGAGCCCTCGGTAGTCGAGCACCGCCTCGATCGCATGGCCCAGGGTGTGGCCGAAGTTGAGCAGGCGGCGGGCGCCGCGCTCCGACGGGTCGGACTCCACCACGGCGATCTTCGCCGCCGCCGCCTCGGCGACCGCCGGGCCGAGGGCATCGGCCTCGCCGGCGAGCAACCGGGGCAACGTCCGCTCCACGCGGTCCAGGAGGTCGGGCTGCAGGGTGAAGGCCATCTTCACCACCTCGACCAGCCCGGAGCGCAGCTCCCCCACCGGCAACGTAGCGAGCAGGCCGGTGTCCGCGATCACCCACGCCGGGTGGTGAAACACGCCGACGCTGTTCTTCGCTCCCGGCAGGTCGATCGCCGTCTTGCCGCCGATCGACGCGTCGACCTGGCCGAGCAGCGTGGTGGGCACCTGGACGATCTCGACCCCGCGCAGGAAGCAGCCGGCGACGAACCCGGCGACGTCGCCGCAGCTGCCGCCGCCCAGGGCGATCACCCGGCTGTCCCGTTTGCCGCCGCCGGTGAGCATCTCGCTCCACAGCCGCTCGGCGCTCGCCAGGCGCTTGGCGCCCTCGCCGTCCTCCACCTCCAGCACCACGCTCCGGGCCGCCGCGTGGCGAACGCCGTCGAGCACCCCACCGTGGAGCGCCAGCACCCGCGGCGTCGAAACCACGAACAGGGTCCGCCCGGCGGTCCAGGCGGCGAGCTCCTCCGCGGCGTCCGCCAGCGCGCCGGCGCCCGCCACGAGGTTGGTGACGCCGGACGGATGGCGGAGGGTCAGGTGATACAGCGTCTCTGTCATGGGGCGGTCACGGGAGGCGCCCGCTCACTCCTTGGTGATGGCCAGGGCCAGCTCGTCGAGCTGGCGCGGATCGACCTCGCTCGGCGCCTCGCACATCAGGTCGGTAGCGCGGGCGGTCTTGGGGAAGGCGATGACGTCGCGGATCGACTTCGCCCCAGCCATGAGCATGATCATGCGGTCGAGGCCGAGGGCGACCCCGCCGTGGGGCGGCGCACCGTAGCGGAGCGCCTCCAGGAAGAAGCCGAAGCGCCGCTCCGCCTCCTCCTGCTCGATGCCGAGCAGCCGGAAGACCCGGCGCTGGACCTCCGGATCGTGGATACGGATCGAGCCGCCGCCCAGCTCCAGGCCGTCGAGCACCACGTCGTAGGCGCGCGAGCGGACCGCCCCCGGGTCGTCCTCCAGGCGCTCCAGGTCGCGGGGATCGGGGGCGGTGAACGGATGGTGGTTGGCGTCCCAGCGCTCCTCGTCCGGGTTCCACTCGACCAGCGGAAACTCCGTGACCCAGCAGAAGGCGTGCTCGCCCTCCGGGATCAGGTCGTAGCGCCGGCCGAGCTCGAGCCGCAGCGCCCCCAGGGCCGCCGCCGCCACCCGCTCGTCGGCCGCCACGAACAGGGCCAGATCGCCCTCGCCCAGCGCCAGCGCCGCGGCGGTGCCGGCCACCTCGTCCGCGGACAGGGCGGTCTTGACCTGGAACTCCGGGGCGCCGTCCCGGTTGCGCATCCAGAGCACCCCGGCGGCACCGTGAACCCGCGCCACCTCGGCGAAGCCGTCCAGGTCCTTGCGGCTGGCGCCGGCGGCGCCCGGTACCCGGAACGCCCGCACCACCCCGCCGTCGGCCACGGTCTGGGCGAAGGCACGGAAGCCGGAGCCGCCCAGGCGCTCGGACAGGTCGTGGATCTCGCAGCCGAAGCGCAGATCGGGCCGGTCGCTGCCATAGCGGGCCATCGCCTCGTGCCAGGTCAGGCGTTGGAAGCGCCGCGGCGGCTCGATGCCGGCAAGCGGGAAGATCCGCCCGAACAGGCTCTCGATCGTGTCGATGACGTCCTCTTCGGTGACGAAGGACATCTCCACGTCCACCTGGGTGAACTCCGGCTGGCGGTCGGCGCGCAGGTCCTCGTCGCGGAAGCAGCGGGCGATCTGGACGTAGCGCTCGAACCCGGCGACCATCAAGATCTGCTTGAACAGCTGGGGCGACTGGGGTAGGGCGTAGAACTCCCCCCGGTGGACCCGCGACGGCACCAGGTAGTCGCGGGCGCCTTCGGGGGTCGAACGCGTCAGGACCGGCGTCTCCACGTCCACGAAGTCGTTCTCGTGGAAGAACTTCCGGACCTCCATCGTGACCCGGTCGCGAAGCCGGAGATTGCGCTGGAGCTCCGCGCGGCGCAGGTCGAGGTAGCGGTAGCGGAGCCGGGTCTCCTCGGTCGGCTGGGCCTCCCCCTCCGGGCTCCCCGGGCTGACCGCGAACGGCAGCGGTACCGAGCGGGAGAGGATCGCCGCCCGATCGACCACCACCTCGACGGCGCCGGTCTCCATCTCCGGGTTCGGGCTCTCGCGCTCCACCACCTCGCCCTCGGCCTCGACCACCCACTCGGAGCGCACCGGGCCGAGAAGCTCGGCGATCTCCGCCTGCTCGTCCGGCCGCACCACCACCTGGGCGACCCCGGTCCGGTCGCGCAGGTCGAAGAACATCAGGCCTCCCAGGTCGCGCCGCCGGCCGACCCAGGCCTGGAGCAGCACCCGCTCTCCCACGTGGGACGCACGCAGCGTCCCGGCTCCCGTCCGCTTCATCACTGACTCTCCTGTTCGTCGTCCTCGTCGCCGCCCGCTCGCTCACCAAACGGCGCCCCTTCCGGGCCGGTCGGGCCGGAAGGGCGACCGATCGCCGCCACCACCGCCGCCCGGGCCAGCCGCTCCTGCTCGCCGGTCCCCAGGTCCTTGACCGTGACCACTCCGGCCGCCAGCTCGTCGGCGCCGAGCAGCAGCACGTGCCGCACGCCCAGCCGGTCGGCCCGCTTGAACGAGTTCTTGACCGATCGGCGGGCGAGCTCCGCCAGCGCCGGCACACCGGCCGCGCGCAGCTCCCCGGCCAGGGCCAGCGCTTCGTCCAGGGGGACGTCGCCCACCGTCGCCACCAGGGCCGGCGCCGCCGGCGTCGCCCGCCGCCGGAAGCTCTCCGGCAGCACGTCGATGAGGCGGTCCTCGCCGATGGCGAAACCGATGCCGGGCGTGTCGGCTCCACCCAGGTCGCCGATCAGGCCGTCGTAGCGGCCGCCGCCGACGATCGCATCCTGGGCGCCCAGGCCAGCGGCGGTGATCTCGAACACCGTGCGCGTGTAGTAGTCGAGGCCGCGCACCAGGCGGTCGTCCAGGCGGTACTCGGCGCCGAAGCGGTCGAGCACCGCACGCACGGCGTCGAAGTGCTCCCGGTCCTCCGCCGTCAGACAGTCGGCGAGCCGCGGAGCACCCTCCAGGAGCGCGCGCTCGGCCGGGCTCTTGGTGTCCAGGATGCGGAGCGGATTGGTCTCGAGCCGCCGCCGGCTGTCCTCCGAGAGCTGGTCCCGCTTGGGTTCCAGGAAGCGCACCAGCTCGTCGCGGTAGGCCGCGCGGCTCTCCGGACCGCCCACCGTGTTGAGCAGCACGGTCAGCCCGGAGAACTCGAGCGCGCCGAGGAAGTCGAGCAGCATGAGGATCAGCTCGGCGTCGGAAACGGGCCCCGGGTCGCCCAGCAGCTCGGCGCCGATCTGGTGGAACTGGCGGTAGCGGCCCTTCTGGGGGCGCTCGTAGCGGAACTGGGGCCCGAGGTAGAACAGCTTCACCGGCGACGGCCACTGCTGGAGCCCGTTCTCGACGTAGGCGCGGGCGACGGCGGCGGTCGACTCCGGCCGCAGCGTCAGGCTCCGGCCGCCCTTGTCGGTGAAGGTGTACATCTCCTTGCCGACGATGTCGGTCGCCTCGCCGACCCCGCGGACGAAGAGCTCCGTCTCCTCCAGCACCGGCGTACGCACCTCGCCGTAGCCGTAGCGGCCGAAGACCCGCCGCGCCGCCTGCTCGACCGCGGCCCACACCGCCGTCTCCGGCGGCAGCAGGTCGCGCGTCCCCTTCACCCGGTTCACCTTGTGCCCCTGCCGGCTCATCTTTCGCTCTCCTCCCCTGCGCCTCCGTCGGCTCCGTCGCTCCCCCCGACCCCATCACCGAGGGCGGCCCGGTAGCGCTCCTTCAGCGCCACGTAGCGCTGGGCGATTTCGCGGATCGTCCGCGTCTCGTCCTCGTCGAGCGGGCGCACGACCTTGGCCGGCACGCCCAGGGCCAGATGCCCCGCCGGCACCTTGTGCCCCGGGGCGACCACGGCGCCGGCGCCCACCTGGGCACCGCGCTCGACCACCGCCCCGTCGAGCACCCGGGCGCCGATGCCGATGAGCGCGCCATCCTCGACCGTGCAGCCGTGGAGCACCGCCTGGTGGCCGATCACCACGTCGGTGCCGATGTCCAGCGGATGGGTCTCGTGGGTCACGTGCAGCACCGTGCCGTCCTGGACGTTGGTGCGCGCACCGATGCGGATCCAGTGGACGTCGCCGCGGGCGACGGTGTGGAACCAGAAGGAGACGTCGTCACCGAGGGTCACGTCGCCGGTGACCACGGCGCCCGGCGCCAGGAAGACGCGGGCGCCGAGGCGGGGACGGCTCGTCCCGAGGGGGATGGGGGGCATCGAACAGGGGCTCTTCGGTCGAAAGGGGCGGTCAGAAGGGAAAGAACGGCGCGGTATCGGGCCGCGCAGTGTACCACGGGAGAGCGCAGGATTTCTGCCCGGCGGCAGCGGTAGACTCCCGGCCATGACGATGCCGACCGTCGACGTGGTGATCCCGGCCCTGAACGAGGAGGGCTCGCTGCCCAGCGTGCTGGCCGACCTGGCCGACCTGGCCACCATGGACGGGGGCGCCCTGCGCCGGGTGGTGGTGGCGGACAACGGCTCCACCGACGGCACGGCCCGACTCGCCAGGGAGGCCGGCGCCGTGGTGGTGGACGCCCCCCGCAAGGGCTACGGCAGCGCCTGCCTGGCCGGCCTCGCCTGGCTGCGCGCCAACGATCCGCCCGCCGTGGTGGCCTTCCTGGACGCCGACTACTCGGACCACCCGGACGAGCTCCCCCAGGTGACCGCGCCGATCCTCCTCGGGGAGGCGGACCTGGTGATCGGCTCGCGCACCCTGGGCGAGCGCGAGCCCGGCGCCCTGCTCCCTCAAGCGCGGGCCGGCAACCTGGTCGCCTGCACGCTGATCCGGCTGCTCTACCGCCACCGCTACACCGACCTCGGCCCGTTCCGCGCCATCCGGTGGGCGGCGCTCGAGCGGCTCCAGATGGCCGACCCCGACTTCGGCTGGACCGCCGAGATGCAGGTCAAGGCGCTCCGCCACGGCCTGCGGGTGACGGAGGTGCCCGTCTCCTACCGCCGCCGCGTCGGCGTCTCCAAGATCACCGGGACGGTCAAGGGGACGCTCCTCGCCGGTTACAAGATCCTGCTCACCGTCTTCCGCCACGCCCTCTCCCGCCCGCCGGCCCGCCGGTCACCGGCCGACACCCCGGACACCGAAGGAGAGCGCCCATGAGCGAGGTCCCGATCGCGGCCCCCGTCGAGACCATCGACGTCGAGGTGCGCTACGCCGAGACCGACCAGATGGGCGTGGTCCACCACGCGGTCTACCCGGTCTGGTTCGAGATCGCCCGCACCGGCCTGTGCCGGCGCACCGGCTACCACTACGCCGAGATCGAGCGCATGGGCTACCTCTTGATGGTCACCGGCGTGCACGTGCGCTACCACCGGGCGATCCGCTACGGCGACCCGGTCCGGGTGACCTGCCGCATGGCGAGGATGGCGAGCCGTGGCATGACCTTCGACTACGAGGTCACCAGCCGCGACGGTGACGGCGACGGCCACGGCGCGGTGCGCATGGCGACCGGTAGCACGGAGCACCTCTGGGTCGAGAAGGCGAGCGGCCGCCCGTGCCGCATCCCGGAGATTCTCCGCCCGGGGTTCGAGGCCCTCGCCCGCGCCTAACTGGTCGCCGGCCTGGCCGGGGCCTGGGCTGGGAACGGGGCTGGGAACGGGGCCGGGGACTGGCCCGGCGCCGGAGAATTCGTCGGCCCCGCGGCCTGTTCTCAGCGATGGCGAGGGATTAGCGCGCACTCCGTTCCCATCCATCGCAACCTTCCCCCGCCGCTCCCGTATCAGGGAATCGACCGCGCTGTCGCACCGGCGGACGTGCGTCCCCACCGACCGACCGCCCCGACGGCCCACCCTGGATCTTCCGAGGAAGACAGAGACGCAGCGATGATCGACTCTCACCCCACCCGCCGCCGCGGCGGCCTCTCCTCCACGCTCCTCGCATCTGCAGCCACTGCAGCCACCGTCCTCACCCTCGCGGCCGCAGGCTGCGGCGGCTCCTCCCAGGGACCGGGAGGCGGAGGGCCCTGGGCCATGGAGCGCCCGCCCGCCTCCGTCACCACCGCCCCCGTGCAGCAGGGCTCGTTCACGGTCGACGCCCACTTCGTCGGTGTCCTCAAGGCGACCTCCACCGCCGACCTCTACGCCCGTGCCTCCGGCCAGATCGTCGAGGTCCACGCCGACAGCGGCGACAAGGTGCACGCCGGCCAGCTCCTCGCGCGGATCGAGCCGGACGAGGCCGAGAAGGCGGTTCAACAGTCGGAGGCGGCGCTCAGGATCGCCGAGGCCACCCTCTCCCAGCGCCAGGCGAACCTCGAGATTGCCCAGGCGACGGCCCGGCGCACCAGCACCCTGTTCGACCAGGACCTGGTGGCGCAGCAGGACCAGGACGCCGCCCAGGCGAACCTGGTCGGGGCCCGCGCCCAGCTCGAGCTGGCCAAGGCCCAGATCGCCCAGGCCAAAGCGAACCTGGCAGGCGCCCGCCTGGAGCTCCAGAAGACCCGGGTGGTGGCGCCCTTCGACGGCTGGGTCGGCAAGCGCTACCTGGACCTGGGCGCCCTGGCGAGCACCAACCGCCCGGTCTTCTCCGTGGTCGACCTCTCCACCATCAAGACCACCATCTCGATCACCGAGAAGGACGCCGGCCGCATCCACCGGGGCCAGCCGGCGACGGTGCAGACCGACGCCTTCCCCAACCGGGTCTTCGAGGGCCAGGTGGCGCGGATCTCCTCGGTCTTCGACGCCGAGACCAACACCACGGAAGCCGAGGTCGAGGTCACCAACGACGACGCGACCTTGAAGCCGGGCATGTTCGCCGACGTGTCGGTGACCTACCGGACGGAACCGACCGCGCTCCTGGTGCCGACCTCGGCGGTGGTCGAGACCGAGAACGAGCGCTACGTTTACCTGGCCGAGCGGGCGCCGGAGGAGGGCGGACCGAAGAATGCCGCGACCGGGCGGGGCGAGCCCGGTGACCCGGGAGCGGGCGGTGACGCCGCGCCGGCCGCCGGTCCCCGCTGGGTCGCCCGCCGGGTCCCGATCCGGGTGCTCGGCACCGGCACCACGGCCCGCGACCTCTCCGCCGTCCAGGTCGAGGGAGAGCACGAGATGCAGCCGGGCGCCCAGGTGATCGTCCTCGGCCAGGACGGCCTCGCCGACGGTGCCACGGTCGCGATCACGGAGGCGACCGGCACCGTCGCCCCGCGCACCTACGAGGAAGGGGGCAAGCGCTCATGAGCCTCGCAGCGGGCAGCGTCCGCCGTCCGATCACCACGATCATGGCGTTCCTGATCGTGATCCTTCTCGGGTCGATCGCCTTCTGGCGCTTGCCCGTCGACCTGATGCCGGAGCTCACCTACCCGACCCTCACGGTCCGCACCGACTACCCGAACGTCGGACCCCAGGAGGTGGAGGACCTGGTGACCCGGCCGATCGAAGAGGCGGTGGCCGCCATCGCCGGTGTCGAGACGATCAGCTCGACCTCGTCCGAAGGGCAGTCCTCGGTGCGCGTCGCGTTCACCTGGGGCACCGACCTGGACGAGGCCGCCGACGAGATCCGCACCCGCGTCGACCGCATCCGCGACCGCCTGCCCGACGACGCACAGACCCCGACGGTGTTCAAGTTCGACCTCGCCTCCTTCCCCATCCTCTACCTGGGGGTCTCGTCACCGGACATGGGGCCGGTCGAAATGCGCGAGTTCGCCGAGGAGCGGATCGAACGGCGCCTCGAGAGAGTGCCCGGCGTCGCCTCGGTCGACGTGCGCGGCGGCCTGCGCCGGCAGTACCAGGTCAACCTCGACCGGGACAAGATGCTCGCCCTCGGCCTGTCCGCGGACCAGATCACCCGGCTGCTCAAGGCCGAGAACCTGAACCGTCCCGCCGGCAAGGTCGAGGAAGGCAACATGGACGTCTACCTGCGGACCGTCGGCGAGTACCGGACGGCTCCGCAGATCGCGTCGACCGTAGTCACGGTGCGCGACGGCAAGCCGATCTACCTGCGCGACATCGCCGACGTCGAAGAGGGCGTCGAAGAGGTCACCTCGCTCACCCGGATCGACGGGCGCCCGGGCATCCGGCTGGCGATCAACAAGCAGTCCGGTGCCAACACGGTCCAGGTGGCGACCAAGGCGCTGGCCGAGGTCGATCGCATCCGGCGCGACTTCCCCGACGTCACGGTCACCGAGATCATCAACACCTCCGAGTACATCAAGCGGGCGATCGCCAACGTCCGGAGCTCCGCCCTTCTCGGCGGCCTCCTGGCCGTGGTCGTGCTGCTCTTCTTCCTCCGCTCCGGCCGCTCCACCTTCGTCATCGCCACCGCGATCCCGATCTCGGTCATCGCCACCTTCGCGCTGATCTACTTCACCGGCTACACGCTCAACATCATGACCTTCGGCGGCCTCGCCCTGGGCGTCGGCATGCTGGTGGACAACGCGGTGGTGGTGCTGGAGAACATCTTCCGGAAACGGGAGGAGGGGGAGGACGCGGAGACCAGCGCCGTCGTCGGCACCCAGGAGGTCTCCACCGCGATCACCGCCTCGACCTTGACGACGATGGCGGTGTTCCTGCCGATCGTCTTCATGGACGGCGTCTCCGGCGTCATGTACAAGCAGCTCGCCGTGGTCGTGGCGTTCGCGCTCTTCGCCTCTCTGGCAGTGGCGCTGACCCTGATTCCGGTGCTGTCCGCCAAGGTCCTCCGCGGCAACAAGGCGCACCCGATGCGCACCAAGCTCAAGCCGCTCTACGACAAGAGCGAGCGCGTGCTCACAGCCATGGAGAACCGGTACAGGAACGGCATCCGTTGGGCGCTCGCCCACCGCAAGATGGTCATCTTCGGCACCTTCGGCCTGTTCCTCGCGAGCCTCACCCTGATCCCGTTCATCGGCTCCGAGCTGATGCCCAAGACCGACGAGGGGGAAGTGCGGGTCAACGCCGAGATGGCGGTCGGCACGCGGCTCGAGCTGATGGACAAGACCTTCCGCCAGATCGAGCAGATCGTCAAGGAGAACGTGCCGGAGGCCAAGAGCATGCTGTCCCACATCGGGGGCGGCGGCTGGCACGCCAGCGGCGGCCACACGGGCGACCTCCGGATCTCGTTGGTCGACCAGTCCGAGCGCACCCGCTCGGCGGCCCAGATCGCCACCGCGCTCCGGCCGAAGCTGGCCAAGATCCCGGGCGCCACGATCCGCACCCGCGAGGGCTCGGGGCTCTTCCTGTTGCGGATCGCCTTCGGCGGCGGCGACGAGTCGCTCGAGGCCGAGGTCCGCGGCCACGACCTGGACAAGGGCTACCAGCTCGCGGAGAAGGTCAAGCAGGCGTTCTCCACCGTGCCGGGCGTCTCCGACGTGCGCATCGGCCGGGACCCGGGGCGCCCGGAGCGGGTGATCCGGATCAACCGGGAGAAGATCGCCCGCTTGGGGCTCTCCATGAGCAAGGTGGCCGAGATCATCGAGACCAACCTGGCGGGCACCCGGGCGACGGTGCTCCGGCGGGCCGGCCGCGAGTACGACATCTTCGTCCGTCTGGCGGAACCGGACCGGGAGGTCCTGAAGGACATCGACGGGGTCTCCCTGGTCGCCGCCAACGGCGAGTCCGTGCCGCTCAAGAGCGTGGTCGACGTGACTTTCTCCAAGGGGCCGGTGGTGATCGACCGCAAGGACCAGGAGCGGGTGATCTCGGTCTACGCCAACGTCGCGGGCCGCGACCTGGGCTCGGTCGCGGCCGACGCCCGCGAGGCGCTCCGCGCGGTGGACGTGCCGGAAGGCTTCGCGGTGGTCCTGGGCGGCGAGTACGAGGAGCAGCAGAAGGCGCAGATTCAGCTGATGGTGGCGATGGCGCTGGCGCTGCTGCTGGTCTACATGGTGATGGCGGCCCAGTTCGAGAACCTGCTGGACCCGTTCGTGGTCATGTTCTCGATCCCGATGGCGCTGATCGGCGTGCTGCTGACGCTCTGGCTGACCGGGACGACGTTCAACATCCAGAGCTACATCGGCATGGTGATGCTGGCCGGGATCGTGGTCAACAACGCGATCGTGCTGGTGGATTACACCAACTTGATGCGGCGCAAGCGCCAGATGCCGCTCCACGAGGCGGTGATCGAGAGCGGCCGGCGGCGGCTCAGGCCGATCTTGATGACCACGGCGACGACCGTGCTCGGCCTGGTGCCCCTGGCGATCGGCCTGGGGGAGGGGTCGGAGATGCAGACGCCGATGGCGCGCGTCGTGGTCGGCGGCCTGGCGGCGTCGACCCTGGTGACCCTCTTCCTGGTGCCGGTGGTCTACACCACCCTCGCCGAGTGGCAGATCCACCGCGCCGAGCGCCGGGCCGAGCGGGAGACGGCCGACGCCGTGCCGGCGGAGTGAGTTTGTCGGTCGCTGAGT
>Ga0210144_1000007_pt1 | contig 130750 bp, 128 predicted proteins | sample Muzzi_PWA_D2_FD_185532 | JGI IMG/M metagenome (GOLD analysis project Ga0210144, IMG submission 185532) | Wetland microbial communities from San Francisco Bay, California, USA, that impact long-term carbon sequestration - Muzzi_PWA_D2 (SPAdes) | ecosystem: Environmental > Aquatic > Marine >...
TTCTCTGCCAGCGACTTCATCCCCGAGGTCACCGACTACGTCGGCGCCACCTCCTTCCTGCCCGTCGCGCAGAAATCCGACGTCTGCCTCTTTATCTGACAGCGCGGAACGGGACAAACCGGCAGGATGCGCTTGCCGACAGCGGGGGGCGTGCCTTGGCACGCCCCTTTTTTGCCTGCCGCCCGCTACCGGCCGGCGAGCCGGTGGCAGCTCGACCTGCAGAATGAGCCGGTTGTTGCATGCTTGAACTCTTTCCTGCCCTCGAGCCCTTCCGTACCCACGAAGTCGATGTCCCCGACGGACATATGCTCTACGCGGAGGAGTGCGGTAATCCGCAGGGCCTGCCCGTACTGTTTGTGCACGGCGGCCCCGGGGCCGGCTGCGAGCGTTATCATCGGCAGTTTTTCGATCCCGAGATCTACCGCATCGTTTTGTTCGACCAACGCGGCTGCGGCCGTTCGAGGCCACATGCCAGCCTGGAGGGCAACACCACCCAGGCGTTGGTCGCGGACATCGAGACCCTTCGCGAGCGGCTGGGCATCGGGCGCTGGGTGGTGTTCGGCGGATCATGGGGTTCGACGCTCGGACTTGTCTACGCGCAGACGTACCCGGAACGGGTGCTGGGACTGATACTGCGCGGGATATTCCTGTGCAGGGCGAGGGATATCGCCTGGTTTTACCAGGATGGCGCCTCCTATGTACTGCCCGATTACTGGCAGGACTATTGCGCGGTGATTGCGGCGGACGAACGCAACGACATGGTCAGTGCGTATTACCGCAGGCTGACCGGGTCGGACGAGCTCGCGATGATGAGCGCGGCCAGGGCCTGGTCGTTGTGGGAAGGACGCGCATCGACGCTGCTGCCAAAGGCGGCGGTGGTGGAACATTTCACCAGCACGGCGACCGCGCTCAGCCTGGCGCGTATCGAATGCCACTATTTCATGAACAGCAGTTTTCTGGAGGATGACCAGATCCTGCGCCATGCCGGTCGCCTGAGGGAAATTCCCGGTGTGATCGTTCACGGCCGATACGATGTGGTGTGCCCGCTGGAGCAGGCCTGGGCCCTGCACCGGGCGTGGCCCGAGGCGCGCCTGGAGATCATTCCCGATGCCGGCCATTCGGCGACCGAGCCGGGTATCGTCGACGCATTGCTACGCGCGACCAGGGAATTCGGAGCGCGTTTCCGGTGATCGGACTGCTGCAGCGTGTCAGCCGGGCACAGGTCGCCGTCGACGGTGTCACCATCGCGGCAATCGAGCGCGGCCTGCTGGTGCTGGTGGGTGTGCAACGGGCCGACGGCATGGACGAGGCACGCCGGCTGCTGGAACGGTTGCTGGGCTATCGTGTGTTCCCGGATGCCGAGGGCAGGATGAACCTGAGCCTGACCAGCACGGGCGGCGGCCTCCTGCTGGTACCGCAGTTCACGCTGGCCGCCGACACGAACAGCGGAATGCGTCCGAGTTTTACTCCCGCCGCCGGTCCGCAGGACGGCGCACGCCTGTTCGACTTCCTGGTGGCGGCGGCGCGGCAAAGTCACGACACGGTCGCCTGGGGGAAGTTCGGTGCCGATATGCAGGTCATGCTGGTGAATGACGGTCCGGTCACCTTCTGGCTGGAAGTGAACCGGTCGGGACGGGCTTGAATGACCTGTCTCTTTTCATGAAAAATGGCGGGTGTAACCGTGTATCAAGCTGTTACTATATTCCAGGCTCCGATGACTTTCTGATCGACGGGTAAATCCAATGTCACAGCGACAGGCGGCTATCAAGCGGGATACGCTGGAAACGCAGATCAGCGTGTCCGTCAACCTGGACGGCTCCGGCAGGAGCGACTTCGATACCGGCGTGCCGTTCCTCGAGCACATGCTTGACCAGGTTGCACGCCATGGTCTGATCGACCTTGAAATCAATGCCAGGGGTGACCTGCACATCGATGCACATCACACGGTCGAGGACATCGGCATCACCCTGGGCCAGGCGATCGGCAAGGCGCTTGCCGACAAGCGCGGTATCCGCCGCTACGGTCACGCCTACGTCCCGCTGGACGAGGCGTTGTCGCGCGTGGTAATCGATTTTTCGGGCCGGCCGGGACTTGAATACCATGCGACGTACCCGCGAGCCCGCATCGGCGAATTCGACGTCGACCTGTTGCACGAGTTTTTCCAGGGTTTCGCCAATCATGCCCTGGTGACCCTGCATATCGATTGCCTGCGCGGTGACAATGCGCATCACGTTGCGGAGACCATATTCAAGGCGTTCGGCCGGGCCATGCGCATGGCGCTGGAAATCGACCCCGCGATGGGCGACAGGCTACCGTCAACCAAGGGGAGTCTTTGAATAAAGCTGCAGTCCCCCGAGTACCGGGGGCCGCGATCCGTCACACACCGCTATGTCTTCCATCGCAATCATCGACTACGGCATGGGCAACCTGCATTCCATCGCCAAGGCACTCGAACATGTAGCCGGAAGCGACCGGGTGATCGTCAGCAGCGATCCGGCGCGGCTCCTGGCAGCCGACCGCGTGGTGTTTCCGGGCGTAGGCGCGATCCGGGACTGTATCTCCGAACTGCAACGGACCGGTCTTGATCACGTGGTCAGGCAGGCGGCGGCCTCGCGGCCCTTGCTGGGCGTTTGCCTCGGGCTGCAGGCGCTGCTGGACACGAGCGAGGAGAACGAGGGTACCCGCTGTCTGGGAATTGCCCCCGGTAACGTCCTGCGCTTCAGAAACGACATGTCTGACCCGGTTTCCGGTTTGCGGCTGAAGATCCCGCACATGGGCTGGAACCAAGTGTACCAGGCGCACGCGCATGCCTTGTGGAAGGATATTCCCGCTGACAGTCGTTTTTATTTCGTGCATAGCTACTATGCCGTACCGGATAACCCCGGGGATATCGCGGGTACAACGCCCTACGGCCAGGATTTCGCTTCTGCCATCGCACGCGACAACGTGTTCGCCGTGCAATTTCACCCGGAAAAGAGCCAGCACGCCGGCCTGCAGCTGCTGGCAAATTTTGTTGCCTGGAATGGAGAGTCCTGATTTATGTTGATAATACCCGCGATTGATTTGAAAGACGGCCGCTGCGTACGGTTACGTCAGGGTCGCATGGAGGATGAAACGGTATTCAGTGACGATCCGGTCGAAGTGGCGCAGCGCTGGGTGGATGCCGGCGCGCGCCGCCTGCACATGATCGACCTGAACGGCGCATTCGAGGGGCGACCGGTAAATGCGCAGGCGATCGGGGCCGTTGCGGAGGCCTTCCCGGAGTTGCCGATCCAGGTGGGCGGGGGTATCCGTGACGAGGAGACCGTTCAGGCCTACCTCGACGCCGGTGTGCAGTACGTGATCATCGGCACCAAGGCGGTCAGCGCGCCGCATTTTGTCAATGACCTGTGCCTCGAGTTTCCGGGCCACATCATCGTCGGACTGGATGCCAGGGACGGCAAGGTAGCCATCGACGGCTGGTCCAAGCTGTCCAATCATTCGGTCAACGACATGGCGCAGCGTTTTGAGCAGGACGGCGTCGAGGCCATCGTGTTTACGGACATCGGTCGTGACGGCATGATGAGCGGCGTCAATGTCGACTCGACGGTCGACCTGGCGCGCGCCATACATATCCCGGTGATTGCAGCCGGCGGTATCACCAGCATGGAGGATATCCGCGCGTTGTGCGGGGTCGCCGAGGAAGGCATCATGGGCGCGATAACCGGCCGCGCAATCTACGAGGGCAGCCTTGACCTGACGTCCGCGCAGCAGCTCGCCGACGAGCTGTGCGGAGACGTGACGGGCTGAGTGATAACGATGGGACTGGCAAAACGGATCATTCCCTGTCTCGATGTCGACGCCGGCCGTGTCGTCAAGGGTGTGCGTTTCGTCGATATTCGCGATGCCGGGGACCCGGTGGAGGTCGCGCGTCGCTATGATGAACAAGGCGCGGACGAGCTGACCTTCCTCGACATCACGGCCAGCTCGGACCGGCGTGAGACCATGGTGCACGTGGTCGAACAGGTGGCCGGCGAGGTGTTCATCCCGCTGACCGTCGGCGGCGGCATCCGCCAGGTGGATGACATCCGCCGCATGCTCAATGCCGGCGCGGACAAGGTTGGAATCAATACCGCGGCGGTATCCAATCCGGATTTTGTCAAGGAGGCCGCCGACCGCTTCGGTTCCCAGTGCATCGTGGTCGCCATCGATGCCAAGCAGGTGAGCGGGGACGATGCCCCGAAGCGCTGGGAGATCTATACCCACGGCGGACGCAGACCGACCGGTATCGACGTGCTCGAGTGGGCACGGCGCATGGTGGCATCCGGCGCGGGTGAAATCCTGTTGACCAGCATGGACCGTGACGGTACGCGCGACGGATTCGACCTCGACCTGACACGCGCCGTGAGCGACGCGGTCGAGGTGCCGGTAATCGCCTCGGGTGGCGTGGGTACGCTCGCTCACCTTGCCGATGGCATCATCCAGGGCAGGGCCGACGCCGTACTGGCCGCCAGCATCTTTCACTTTGGCGAATTCACGGTGGGTGAGGCCAAGCGCTATCTGGTCGGACGTGACATCGAGGTTCGACTGTAGCACGGCGCGTCGATACGCCGGAGGCGCCGGTTAGCCCAAGCCAGAAACGTGCTGCCTGGCGCAAATCCAGACGTGCCGGGTGTCAAGCCTGGTTGCGCAGCGGCTGGCGGCGGCCGGGACGGGCGCTGATAACCTCACTGTAGCTGTGATTTTACGATGACGCAGGCATGCAAAAAGAAGACTGGCTCGATGAAATAAAGTGGGACCAGAACGGCCTGGTGCCGGCGATCGCCCAGGATGCCGGTGACGGCAGGATACTGATGCTCGCCTGGATGAACCGGGAGGCGCTACGGCTCACGGCAGAGGGCAAAACGGCCGTATACTGGTCCCGATCGCGGGGCAGGCTCTGGCACAAGGGCGAGGAATCGGGACACGTCCAGAGGGTGCGGGAGATCCGTCTCGATTGCGACAACGACGTCATCGTGCTGCAGGTCGAGCAAACCGGCGGCATCGCCTGCCATACAGGGCGGCGCAGCTGCTTCTACCGGCGCCTGGAAAACGGCAGCTGGGTCAGCGTGGACCCGGTGCTGAGAGACCCCGGCAGTATCTACGGTAAGCCCCGTGCGGGAATGGAAGGTAGCGATGAGTGATACACTCGAACGGCTGGCTGCGGTGATCGAGGCGCGCAAGGGCGCGGATGCCGGCAGTTCCTACGTCGCCGGCCTACTCGAGCGCGGCATGAACGCCATCCTCAAGAAGGTGGGCGAAGAGGCCGCTGAAACCATCATCGCCGCCAAGGAGTCTGATGACAAGGCGGTGGTAAGCGAGACGGCCGATCTCTGGTTTCATACCCTGGTCATGCTCGCCGCCCGTGGTCTGGGGCCGGACGCGGTGCTGGCCGAGCTGGAGCGGCGTTTCGGCGTCTCCGGCCTTGACGAGAAGGCGGCACGCGGCAAGTAGGCGCGCACCGGGTTTTGTTCTGTACGGTGATACAGATGGAGAGGATTGATGGGTATTAGTATCTGGCAGTTATTGATTATCCTGGCTATCGTGCTCGTGCTGTTCGGCGCCAAGCGGTTGAGGAATATCGGATCCGACCTGGGCAGTGCCATCAAGGGATTCAAGCAATCGATGCGTGAAGGCGAGGACGAGGTTCACGGCGACAAACACCTGGAAGACAAGGAAGGACGGGTAATCGACGGCGAGGCCACGCGCCACGACAAGGACAAGGTCTAGCTCTTCAGACACCGGTTGCATCGCTGCCGGGTTCGTTATGTTCGACATCGGATTCTCGGAAGTCATTCTCATCTTTGTCGTTGCCCTGCTGGTCGTGGGGCCGGAACGGTTGCCGCGCATTGCGCGCACGGCCGGTCTGTGGATCGGCAAGGTGCGCGGCTTCGTGACATCGGTGAAGGCCGATATCGACCGGGAGCTGGCGGGCGAGGAGCTGAAAAAGACGCTGGCGAAGCAGGCCTCGCTTCCGGAGCTCGAGGAATTGGTCGACGAGGTGACGGGCGAGGCGCTGCAGGCGAAGGAAATCAGTGGACGCACCGGGTCCGATTCGGCATCACCGGAACAGGCTCCCGGCATCCCTCCCGATGAAAAGAAAAAATAAACAGGATCCGGAAGCACCGGATCTGGATGACAAGGAACAGCCGTTCCTTTCCCATCTGGTCGAATTGCGCGATCGTCTGCTGCGTATCGTCCTGGTGGTCGCCGTAGTGTTCCTGGTGCTGATGCCGTTCTCCAATTCCCTGTTTTCGCTGTTGTCCGGTCCGCTGCTGGTACATCTGCCCGAGCACAGCAGCATGATCGCCATCGAGGTTGCCTCGCCGTTCCTGATCCCCTTCAAGCTGACCCTGTTCCTGGCGGTCTTCATCAGCATTCCCTGGGTGCTGTATCAGGCCTGGTCTTTTGTCGCACCTGGCCTGTACCGTCATGAACGCCGCCTGGTTCTGCCGCTGCTCGTGTCCAGCACGGTGCTGTTCTACGCGGGAGCGGCATTCGCCTATTTCGTGGTATTCCCGCTGGTGTTCGCCTTCTTTACCAGCACCGCTCCGGAAGGCGTGGCCGTGATGACGGACATCAGCCGTTACCTGGACTTCGTGCTGACGCTGTTTTTCGCGTTCGGCGCCGCCTTCGAGGTGCCTATCGTTACAGTGCTGCTGGTCTGGACCGGTATGGCCACCCGTGAAGGACTGCGCGAGAAACGACCATACGTGATTGTTGCTGTCTTCGTGATCGGCATGCTGCTGACACCGCCCGACGTGATTTCACAAACCCTGCTGGCGGTGCCGATGTGGATCTTATTCGAACTTGGCGTGTACTTTTCCGGGTGGTTCGAGCGCCAGATCGAAACCGGGCCCGGAGAGCCGGATCATGACAAGGGATACCGCCCGCTAGACGATGCGGAGATGGATGCGGAGCTGGACAGGATAGAGTCCGAGGAGAAACGGCAAAACTGATGGTGGCACACCGGGACCTGGTACGCGGACTGCGGGCGGAGACCCTGCTTCCTTCAATTCCCTGACGCCTCGCGTGAATGTCCCCGTGTATCTCCCGTCCGTCGGGAAGGCCGCGTCATCTCGCTGAACAGGCCGATCTCGATCGGTACCGGCTTGCTTATGTAGTAGCCTTGCGCATAGTCAATCCCGATATCACGTACCGCCTCCAGCGTATCGACGTTCTCCACGTATTCGGCAATGGTCTTTATATCCAGGGTGTGACCGATCTGGTTGATAGCATCGACCATCGCGAAGTCGATGTTGTCTGTGATCATGTTCTGCACGAAACATCCGTCGAGTTTCAGGTAATCGACCGCCAGGTTCTTCAGATAACCGAACGAACTCAGGCCGACTCCGAAATCATCAAGTGCCAGCCTGCATCCGAGTTTACGCAGCCTGGATATATATTTTGATGCCGTGCACAGGTTGGCGATCACCGCCGTCTCCGTGATTTCGAAGCACAGTAATTGCGGCGTTACACCACTGTTGCCGATCTCGCTGATCAGGTAATCCATGAAGCGCTCGTCGGATAGCGACTGGCCCGATAGATTGATGCTGCATGTACCTACGTACCGTTCAGCGCGCCTGTCGTCAAGCGTGAGCAGGCGGAAGGTGTTTGATATAACCCAACGGTCGATGGATGGCATGAGCAGGTAGCGTTCCGCGGATGTTATGAATGCCCCTGGACCGACGATGCTGTTGTTCTCGTCAAGCATACGTATGAGGATTTCACCGTGCTTTCTACCGTCATCACCGGGCGCGGGATTCAGGTTTTCAATCGTCTGGAAATACAGCCTGAAGCGGTTTTCCTCGAGAACGGTCTGTATCCTGTGCACCCATTGCATCTGGCCGTGACGTTCTGCAACGGCCTCGTCGTCGTGCTGGTATATATGTATGCGATTTCTACCCTGCTCCTTGGCGACATAGCAGGCGGAGTCGGCCGCAGTCATTATATCGGTGAGCGAGCCCGAGGTGTTGGTTAGCGGTACGAGGCCGATGCTGGCACCGATACGGAAGAAGGTGTTGTCCCATACAAAGCGGAAATTCTCGGCGATCTTCCTGATGGATTCGGCGAGTTCGCCTGCGTGTTCAATCGAGCAGCCTTCGAGCAGGATTCCGAACTCGTCTCCCCCGAGACGCGCCAGCGTGTCAGCTTCGCGCAGTTCCATGCGGAACTTGATGGTCAGTTGCCGCAGCAATTCATCACCTGCGGTGTGGCCACAGGTGTCGTTGACCACCTTGAAGTTGTCCAGATCAAGGTAGCACAGCGCATGGCGATTATCTTCATCGCGCGCATTGGCGATGACCTGTTCGAGTCGGTTTTCGAAGGCGCGGCGGTTGAGCAGGCCGGTAAGCGGATCGTGGCTAGCCTGGTAGGACATCTTGCGCGCGAGCCCGCGCAGCTTGGTGACATCGTGAAATACCAGTACGACGCCGGTGATGTTTGCACCCGGGTCCAGTATCGGCGATGCATTGACCTCCACTGAAAGATGCTGATTACGGAAGCGATGCATGAGCAGCAGGTTGCCGGCCAGCGTAACACTCTTTCCCTTGTCCAGGCAGTAACCGGAAGGATTGGGCGGCGTTTGCAGCGTTTTTTCGTCTACGATGTTGAACACGCTGAAGATCGGTCGTCCGCGCGCGTCTTCAAGCTTCCAGCCGGTTGAGTGTTCGGCCACGCTGTTCATGTATTCGATGTCGCCGTTAAGATCGGTCGTGATCACGCCGTCGCCGATGGAGCCGAGCGTGACCTGTGCCCGTTCCTTTTCCTGCTGCAGCGCTTCCCTGGCCTCGTGCAAGGCGGTGATGTCGCGTATGGTACCCTCGATGCACGTGGGTTCTGAATTGGAGTCATAGCGGTAATGCGAGTTTTCCGACACCCAGATATGCGTTCCGTGCTTGTGCAGCAGCCGGGTCTCGAAATGCTGCATACATCCGTCGTTGTCGTCCAGGGCGCGTTTGAGGTCGGCATGATCGCCCGGACATACGTAGAAATCCTTGATGTTCCTGTTCAAAAATTCATCGACATCATAACCGAGCAGCTGCTTTATCGACGGCGTGGACCAGATAACCTTTCCGTCCAGATCGGTCTGGTAGATGGTATCCTGGATGCTGTCGAAAATAGCCGACATGCGCTGTTCCGATACACGTATGCGTTCTTCAGCCAGCTCGCGCTCCCTTATCTGCTGTTGCAACTCGGCGTTGACACGCCCGGCGTATTGCCTTGCGTCCTCGGCCGTCTCCCTCGTCGACACGAGTTTCCTGATCAGCTCGGAATTGTGCGCCCCCAGGTGGGACGACCGGGAAAGCATCTCGTGCAACCGGCGCGCCGAAGACAGCATGACATAGGTGAAAGTCAGGGCGAGTCCGCCAAGCGCATAGCCTATCGTTCCGCCGCTGAGCATGAAGTGCGTTGCCAGCGGCGTCAGGGCGGGCAGAACAAAAGCCGCCAGCAGCCGGGGCGTGGCCTGCCTGGATATGTAGACGGTCAGGCTTACTCCAGCCAGTGCTTCGAGTGTGAACACCTGCTGAACGAAGCTGCCGTACTGGATCGCCGCCACACCGAGGGTGCCCCAACACACGCCCGTCAGCATGACACCGGTTACGCGCTGGTCCGGGTAGGGTGCGCTGTCGTCGGGCGCGGGTGTGGTGTTGAGGATGGAGGTAAACAGCGAACGCGTGCCCAGCGTCGTCAGCAGGACGAGCATCCAGACCAGTATCAGTACGCGCGGGATATCGTCCCAGAACACCGCGCCGACGATCGCCATGACCATGACGCTGGTGATGGCTTCGGTCTGTGTCTGCTGCAGGCGGAGCCGGGCCGGGCCGGAATGCATATCACTGTCGGGCGTGCTACGAGACGGAGTCATCCGCTTCTCGTCGTTTGGTGTGTGTATGCCCGGAATGCGGCCGCTGTTATGCTGTTTGTTGTGCATGCACCATGACCTGTGACGTCAGTCGGTTACAGGGTTTGCGTTGAAATGCTCCGATGCTGGGCCAGCGGGATCAGGCCGGTATTCCATTAACCTGAATCGGGTGGCCGGATATAAACTTTAGGAATTCGCCGGTTGTGACCCTGCTACCTGCAGGGACGGGTCCGATGCGCTGAGAAGACCTGGGCAGCATCAGAAAAAAGATTTATAACAACAAGTTATATGGAGACGCCTCGCGATCGCCGGATGGGGAGACAAAGGATTTTGACCTTGCCGGCGCAGGCGGTAGGATGGATCAGGCAATGGCTTGGGGAAACCTGATTCATTCAGGTCTCGTCATCGCGGGCGGACGCGAAATCGTTTCTGTACCGTAGATTCCGCAATCGTCCCTGGCGATCCCGGTAAACCATGCCTTGCCCCCGGGCGTCTGGGACGGATGGTTCAGCGTGACCCTGCTTGCCATGAATACTGGATCAACGGTTCCTTTGCACCCGGCGCTAAATCCGGATAATACGTATTAAAACATATAGATAAAGGCGTTGAAGGTTATGAAAGGTGTAACGGGAAACCTGTCAGGCAAGGTGATTATCGCCTTGATTTCTGTCCTTCCGGGCGTGTTATTCGCCGATTTTCCTCTCCGCATGCAGACCGATCTCGGGGCCGTCGATATCCTGATGCTGGATTCGGTCGCACCTAACACGGTCGCGAATTTCATGAATTACGTGAACCGTGGCGATTACGATGGCACCTTCATCCATCGCAGTGTTCCCAATTTTGTCGTGCAGGGTGGCGGCTATGTGTTCAATGGCGCACCCGGCACCTTCTTCTCGGGTGGTGTGGTTCATATAGACCAAGATCCTCCGGTTGTGAATGAATTCAACCTGTCCAACCTGCGCGGGACACTGGCAATGGCCAAGTCATCAACGGGTCCTGATACGGCGAAGAGTGAGTGGTTTGTAAATCTCGCGGACAATTCGGCAAATCTTGACAGCCAGAACGGCGGTTTTACGGTGTTTGCACAGGTGCAGGGTACGGGCATGGATGTCTTCGATGCCATTGCCGCCCTGCCGATATGTCCGCAGGTGTTAGGCGGCTGCTTTACCCCCTATTCCCAGGAACTGCCGCTGCTCAGCCCGTTCTCGATCGGCGACAAGGACCTGATCAACGTCCATGTCGGTGTCGACAACGATGGCGACGGTGCCATTGACAGGCTCGAGGACGCGGGCCCGAATGGCGGAGATGCCAATGGAGACGCCCTCGCGGACAGCATGCAGCCTTTTGTGGCGAGTTTCCCGGGACCCGGTGGCGCCAGCGTCGTGGTGGAATCGGCGGTGTCGACACCGTTGTCGCAACTGTCACACCGCGATGCCTCGTTCAACCTTGCAAACCCGGCAGGCACCTACGAGCTGCTGACGCTTGCGCTTTACAGCGGCATGGACATTACGCGCGGCTACAGCCGCTTCGACCTGACCGGGCTGGCGCCTGGTGGTGCGACCACGGTGACGGTGACCTTGCCCGCCGGTGACGCGCCGGACACCTATTTCAACTATGGGCCAACACCATCAGACACGACGCCGCACTGGTATGATTTCGACTACGACGGTACCACTGGCGCCGAGTTTTCGGGCAACGTCGTCACCCTGCATTATGTTGATGGCATGCGAGGTGATGATGATCTCGACAGCGGTAACGGAACAATTGCCGCATCGCCGGGCGGCGCGGGCACGATGCCGCAGGATCTGGACGGTGTGGACGATGCGACGGAAGATGCCGCGCCGAACGGCGGTGACGGCAATGGCGACGCGGTACCCGACAGCCAGCAGAGCGGGGTGGCGTCACTGCCCGATATTCACGGGGACTACGTGACGCTGGTTGCTACGCAGCCCGGGCAGACACTGCATTATGTCAAGGCGCTGAATGGATCGACGCTCGGAATCAATCCGCTGGCGGGACCGCCTGCGCTGGTCGGCTACAATTTCGAGAACTACTTCTTCGAGGTGCATATCGCCAATGTGGCCCCGGGTGGCGCCGCCGAGGTGAGGATGGCTCTGCCGGCGGGTGCCGCGCCGGACAGCTATTTCATGTACGGGCCGGAGCCCGGTCAGCCCGCCGACCACTGGTACCAGTTCGATTTCGACGGGGCCAGCGGCACGGGCGCTGTCATCAACGGCAACCTCGTCACCCTGTATTTTGTCGATGGCGAACGCGGTGACAGCGACCTGACGGCGAATGGCGTGATCGCCGATCCAGGCGGGCCGGCCACGGCTGTGACGAATGCCAACCTTAACGCGAGCAGCGGTGGCGGCGGGTGCACACTGCGCGACAGGTCCGCTGGACCGGCGCGGGCCGGCGCCTGGTGGCTGTTACTGGGGTGGCTGGCGCTGCGGGCGGGCGTCCGGCGCCGGTGTGAGTCCTGATCCGGTCTTGAGTTGAAGGGACTTGAAACTGTCTTCGATGATCTGACGTGGCCGCGAATCTGTTTCACGGGCGCAAACCCGGGCAGATTGCCTGCAGCAGCCATGGCCGGGGTCCGGGCAGGACATGACACCTGCCTGCCATGTGACTCTGCATTAATGCACCGCTAGATCCTCGAGTTTAAGGCATACCGGTGACAGTCCCTGCGGGGAAACTATGCGGTTGCAGACCAGTTCGAGTTCAATGATGGGGTAGGTGTCGAGTGAGACGGGTTTGGGCAGATCTATCTCCTGTATCCCACCGACATATTGCTCGAACGTATGTTCACCGGTGATCTTTTCGGGCGCGGCCAGACGTGCCTTGACATGAAGCGGGTATAGACCCGGATTATCCAGCAACCTGAACCTGACACGCACCCCGCGTGACGTCCTATCGGACAGTACGCTGAAGAAGCCCCTTTTCCCCATGTAGTCCCCATCCATCGGTATCAGGTCGCGTGCCTGTGCATGCTTCCACCAGAATCCGAAATCCGTTTCGATATCATCAAAAGTGACGCCGGGAAAGCTGACGGTCGTGTCCAGCGGGGCGGGCGCATCCGCGCTGACGAGTCCCGCTGCAATCAGGGCATTGTAGAGATATGTGCCAATCAGGCGATGGCCTTCGGCGTTTGCATGCCTGCCACCATCGCGTGAGCTGTCCAGGCGATAGCGCGTGTGTATGTATTCAGTGGGAACGACGGTGTATTTTGCCTTGAATCCTGAGTTGTTGGCGTAATACGGGGCCAGTTTGCGCCATTCAGCAAGAAAGTAAACCAGCGTGGGTATGCCAAGATCATTGAGGAAGGCCATTCCCCTGTCAATCGTCCTGAATACGTCGATCCAGCGTCGCTCGTACTCGTATGAGTATCTGAATAAGGCGTGCGAATCAAATCCGTCATTAACCAGTCTGCCACGCCAAACGGCCAGCGAGTCATCAATGTCGTTGGAGGTCGGGCATAAAACAACGATGTCCGGATGCAAAACAGAAAGGAACGTTCTCAGTGCGTTCAGTTCGTTGTCCGTATTCCATCCGATCATGGACAGGTTGTGCACTGACCACTTGTCACCATTGGCATTGAGCAGATTCTGCAATACCCGGCCAAATCTTTCCCCGTCACTGACGCCTGGACCAAAGGTCCACGAGTCACCTACGAGCAGGAGTCGTTTTTCGTTGGCGGCGCCGGGATCGTGCGCCGGCGGTGACCTGAATCCAAGCTCATTCGTTGTGAACGACGTACCAAATGTATTCTGATAATTGGTATCAGGCGCCAGGTGGTAAAAAAGCATATCTCCGGATGGTGGAAATTTCTGATAGGCATCAGGCGTGATCCTGTCCGCCATAGATAGCAGGCGCATTCGGTCGTTTATCGACAGGTCGGAAATGTCCGGATTCCTGTTCAGGTAGACTACCGAAGCCAGCAGTATAACGATGGCGAGAAGGGATGCGCTGATCACAAGTAACAGGTTCAGCATCTTGTCCTTGTTGTTGTCATGCATGACGTGATATCCGTGTTAGTATGGAAAATGCAGTGTAAAAATAAGTCACACTATGATTGGAACCTGTCTCGTATTCTCTTCCTCGGCCACGACCACGACCGTTACTGTACGGCGCAGCACGTCCTGCTGGCGTGCATTATGGGTTGCAACACGGCACGGGGATATGAGATGGGTTCTACTGTATATTCGCAGCATGTGCTTGGCAATCCGGGTTGTGGCACACGGGTGTTGATTACGTTGCATTGGTGCAGGTGAAAGTGGCGCAATCACTGTTGCGGATGCGCGCAGGGGTGAAACCGATATTCTGTAAAGCGCGGTTTTCCCATTGTAATATGGCATGGCTGAATCTTCAGGAGTGTGTCCGGGAATGAACGTAACGCTCATGAACACGCATGACCTGGTAGGTGGTGCCGAGCGCTGTTCATACGATATTGCTACCCAACTCAACCTCAGGGGCGACAATGCGTCGCTGATAGTCGGCAGGAAATACGGTAGTGATGCCTTTGTTCACCAGCTGAATTATCGTTTCCTCGATTACCAGACGAGAAATGTATTGTTCCGGACGATTGGTCTGACTGACGTAACGCTGGTATCACCGCTTATAAATTGCTTTCGACATCCTGCCCTTAAACAGGCGGATGTCTACAACCTGCACAACATGCACGGTTTCTACTGGAATCTGTGGACGTTGCCAATTCTTGCACGGAGGTCTCCTGTTGTACTGACACTGCATGATGAATGGTTGCTCACGGGAGACTGTGCCTATACATATGATTGCAGCCGCTGGGAAAGATCGTGTGGGAATTGTCCACAGGTAAAATTGGACGGACATGTCAATAAATACGCACTCGGAGGCAGAGACAACACACGAATGAATCTCTGGCTCAAGCGCCTTATAACAGGCATGGTTGCAGGAAACAGGCTTAAGATCGTAACCCCGTCACTGTGGCTGGCGGAGCGTACACGGCAAACGCCGCACCTTGCGAGGTTTGATGTGCGCTGCATACCTTATGGCGTAGATCTCGACAGGTTCAGGCCGCAGGATCGGGAAAGTTGCAGGCGTCACCTGGGTCTGCCGTCGGACGTCCCGTTAATTCTGGCCATTGCATCGAATATCGATGATCGTCGGAAGAATTTTGTTTTGATCAGGAAATTGTTGCGCGAAGGCGGTCTGCCGCTGGGTTGCAGGCTCGTACTTGCCGGAAAGATATCCGATGTAGAAAGGGAGGAATACCGTGACTACCCGGTTCACGTGCTCGGTTATCTTCCTGAGAAGCAGGACATCGTGTGCGCATTTTCTGCGTGCGATTTCAGCCTGCTGCTGTCCAAGGCGGACAATCTCCCTTATGTGGGTATCGAATCTCTGGCGTGCGGCTGCCCGGTACTCGCCACAGACGCAGGTGGTATACCGGAACTGATCAGTCCTGGCGTAACCGGCTGGCTGTTGCCGGCGACCTGCAGCGCTGCAGATCTTGGAGCAGCTATGCATGCCGCATTAGCGTCACGTGAATGCATGCAGGACATGGGCAGGAATGCAAGACGGGTTGCAGAGGAAAAGTACGCTATGGAAAAGTTCATCTCGGCGTATTCGTCGCTCTTCAGTGAACTTGCGTCACAGTGATGAGAATAGCGCTGGTAAGCCGTGAGTTTCTTCCGGAGACTTCATGGGGTGGGATTGCCACCCATTACCGGACATTTGCGCGCGGACTCCTGGAACTGGGCCTGGATGTCGAGGTGTTTACCCAGAGCCTGGACAGAATCTCGACCAGTGTGGAAAACGGCATACTTGTTCACAGGATTGTACCCAGAATGTGGGCCATCGGGCCGCGTGTTGGCGGTGACCTGGGCGGAAACAGCCTGAAATCCATTGGTCTGTTCTCGATTTCACTGAGCTACGAGCTGTGCCGGGCATTCGCACGGAGACACAAAAGCAGGCCCTTCGACGTGGTTGACGGGCATGAGCACCTGGGAGTTCTGTACTTTATCAACGGATATTTCCGCCGCAAACTGCTTACCGTCACGCGGTACCAGACACCCTACGACAGCTTTGTAACGAGAAGGATGGCCAACTGGCCCAGATCACGAATTGTGCGCCACCTCGAGTACGGCGCATTGCGGGCATCGAACTGCAGAATTGCCACCTCGCGCCACATCGACGAGGTCGTCCGCGAGGATTTCCCCTCCATCGGAAAGGCCGATGCGCTTATACCCAATATGACCGATGTCGCCATTGGGAGTCATAAACACGGAAACATTAACAATAAGGAGAATCTGATTATCTTCGTCGGAAGAATGATGCCGGGTCACAAGAATCCTGATATGGCCGCCAGTGCTTTCAAGGCCATCGCGGACCGGTTTCCGGAATGGCGCATTGAGTTTGCTGGCATGGACGTCGTCCTCGATACAGGCGGCACGGCGTGGGAACAGTGTGCTGATATCCTTCGTCCACTGGTCGGTCGGTATTGTTATCACGGTGTACTGGGTCGCGACCAACTGGCCGAACTGTACAGTCGGGCCAGGATCCTGCTGATGCCGTCGTCCATAGAGTCATTCGGGCTGGTGGCGATTGAGGCAATGTCAAAAGCCTGCATCCCGATCGTCGCTGATGGTACGGCTCTGCCCGATGTGGTTGGCGAGGCAGGCATGGTATTCCCCAGAGGTTCGCTCTCCGGACTCGTGGCGGCGCTTGGGTCGCTTCTTTCCGACTGTGGCAAGCAGGAACAGCTTGCCGCGGCATGTCTGGCTGCGGCAGACACATACCATGATCCAGCGGTGCTGGCCTCTCGTAATGTGGAAGTGTTCAGGACTATGCTGGCCGCTAAACCCCTGTCTTGAGTGAGATGCTGTCTACTGCCCGAGGATCTTGTTAAACATCCACCACCTGGCCGCGCAATAGCCGCGATGTATGAAAGATACGGGCTTTTTCAGGATGCTTCTCGATGTAACTGCGGTCGTTATCGTCAGGATAAACCTGGGATCCAGGAGCACGGGAGGCCAATAGGTCAATGCTCTCAAAATCAGTTTAAGGGGACGTCCAGGACAGTTATATTCGAGCGCCTCATGCTCGGCGATGTTGAGCAAACTGTTCGCCGTGTAAAAGAGGCTGCCGGTCTCGAGATACCAGCGCGACGGGCGCCAATAGGATGGCCAATGGCGGCGCGCGGCGACGCGGTGATCCAGGTGCAGGTTGGCGGTTTCGGCAACCGTTTTGCTTTCCGGCTGCAGCCGGAAGGCCGCGAGAGTATCATCAAGAATCAATGGCTTGCATATTGCCACCATTCTAAGCCACATCTCATAATCCATGGTGTACTGATGACGGACATCAAACAGACCGGTCTCGGATAGCAACTCGCGCCTCCAGAATACCGACTGTTGCGGTATGCAATACCAGCGTTCCCAGCCCCAGTAACGCTGAAGGTCCCAATAATTTTCCAGCCTGGCATTCATGTGCCCAACCATACGTCCCGCCTCGTCGATATAATCACAGGAACCGAACACCAGTTTGGGCCCTGATGGTCCTGACAGCAGCCCCGCGATTTTTTTGAAACAGCCGGGCCTGTAAACATCATCGCTGTTCAGGTAGGCGATGATGTCTCCACTGGACATCAGAATACCCTTGTTTATCGCATGTGTCTGGCCCAGGTCCGGCTCATGAACGAAACGAACATGCGGGTAGCGCCAGACGATTTCGCGGGTGCCATCCGTCGACCCGCCGTCGACGATGATATGCTCGAAGTTAGGGTAGTTCTGTTCAAGCACGGAGAGGATATTTGCCTCTATCCACTTTGCCTGATTGAATGAAGGTGTAACAATGCTTATCCGAATGGGATCGACGTTCCTGCTTGGCGTCTCCGGTATCCATGGCCACAGATAATGCAGCTTCTCCAGCCTCTCCCTGGCGGTCGACAGTTTGTCCGTGACGTCGCGTAGCTCGTAGCGCAACAGATTCTCAGCCACCAGTTGCTGCTGCAATTTATCGTTCTCGGCCTGTTGCTCCGCAAGCATGCCGTCCATCTGTTCGAGTTTCGAACGCAGGTTAATGTTGTCATCACCGGCCGCTGCGAGTTTACTTTCGCTTTCGTGCAGGCTGTTACGAATTTCGTCCATGACCGACAGCTGCTGGTGCAGCGCCGCGTTCTCTTTGCACAAGGCATCCAGGTCGGCGGCCTTCAGGTCATTGCCGGATTCGAGATCCGCGATACGTGCTTCGGCAAGCCTGGTATGCTCACGTAGGTCTGCAAGTTCACGTTCAGTCCGGCTTGTATTGGCCCGCAGGGTCCACACCTCGCGCGGTTCGTTCATCGTAAATACATTGTTTCCGGCGCCACATAGCCGTGAAATGTATGCATCCATGAGAAATTCGAAGGTATCCCTGTCATGCGTGTATAGTTGCGGGATCGTGTAGTCCAGATCATCGAATACATCCGGACCGACGATGGAACAGACCAGCTTCACTTCCGTCTCGGTTAAATCACGTTTCCAGCGGTTGATCGTGTTACCACTGATTGCATCGCGGGAAAAAACACTTTTATCGCCGAGATTGGATGTGGCGTGACGCGCAAGTAGTGCGCCGCTGCTATCGAACTTCAGCATTGCATCAGAAAACGAAAGCCCGGTGAACTTGCAAATGCCGGCAATGGTCTCGGACGGTTTGCGCACGAGTGCTTCATACTGCAGCCAGTAAAACCGGTCCTGTGCACCCGCGCGCCTGGCGCTGGCAAGCAACGCGGGTGCGCAGTAGATATCAAACGATGCGTCGGACAATCCTTCATGCGTTGAAAGCGCCTGTATGTCCAGCCCCCATGTGGATTTATGGGAGGCGGCGACATCAAGTGGATTTCTGCTGACCAGCAGGAAGCGTGCATCGGGTAGAAGACGGGACAGCTCGGGTATTATTCCATAATATCGGGGTGTCTTGTCGATCAGGATCGCACAGCCCGGCGCATGCGAGAGAACGCGGTTATAGGCGGAAACCATGTATTCTGTGCACAGTGCGGCTCTCTCGGCGGCAGAAAGATTCTCTTCGAGTGCCATTGTCTGCAAGACGTCGCTGGAACCCTCTTGGTGCAGCGATTTCATGGTGCGCAGCAGTTCTGTTGCCTTGAGCGCCAGCCAGAGTTCTGAAGGGCAGTGGACGCCGGGTGCATTTCCAAGAATCAGGCTGAGAAGCGTCGTGCCGGAACGCGGTTGTCCGATGATGAAAATCAGGTTCTTTCCGGCATTCGAGATCACGGACCGTCCGCTCCTACCAGCACGGGTGATAGGGCTTCAGCTGGAATATTGATCATGCCGAAAAACGGAATGGGTTCGTAAGAATCCGGGTTAAAGTCGCTGACGCAGATGTTAAATGCAGACATAAACCTGTCATGCTGCTTGCCGTCAACGGCGTGTCTTTTCATGTCTGGTTCGGCCACACCGATGGAAACTACGTAATCACCGGGGCCAAGTAGTACGTTAAAGCGGATAGCCAGGATAAGATAGGCGGGCTCATGTATGTTAAGCGGCCGCCCGAGGTGAACATAGCTGGTGCCGAATACATAGGCGCCGGTTTTTGAATGGATATGGATACCGGAAGTCAGTTGTTCAACTGGTTTGCGTGCGTGTATAAGCCATTGAATCTCGCAGCTGTCTCCATGCGAAAAGACACCGTTTGAAAGCAGGCCGTTGCAGAACATTCTTGCTCCGATTATATGCACATCACCATGGTGAAAGGACGCACCTTCATGACGTACGGCGAATTCCATAAAGCTGTGAATCGTTGGTGGTAATTCACGAAACTCGTGCCTGATTTTTGAAGGACCGCCTTCGGGCTGCCGCGCAATGCCCAAAACACCATAATAGGCATCGACTGTGGATACAGGGTCGCCCGCAAAGGCGATCCTGCCCTTGTCTATAAGCAGGGCACGGTCGCACAATTCAGCGATGGCATGCCCGTCGTGCGATGCCAGGATGATTGTTATGCCCCGTGCGCACAGTTCCTTGAGTCTGCGTGTGCACTTCAGCACAAAGCGTGCATCACCGACAGCGAATGATTCGTCGATTACGAGTACGTTTGCATCTGTATATATTTTCAGGCTGAACGCGAGCCGCATGGCCATGCCGGTGGAATAGTTCGACAGCGGTTCGTCGATCACGTCGCGCAGCTCGCTGAAATCTATTATCTCATCCAGCAGTGAAATCAGCACATTTTTTGACAGTCCTGCCGCAAGCCCCATTGCAAGCAGATTCTGGCGACCCGAGAGCATTGGATTCAAACCGGTCCCGAGATCCAGGGACCGTACCGGCGTTTCTACATGGACGACTCCGCTTGTGGGAAAGATCGCCCCGCTTATGATGCGCAACAGGGTGGATTTGCCCGCCCCGTTAGCACCCATAATACCGAAGAATTCGCCCTTGTTTATATCAAGGCATATGTCGTCAAGTGCGCGGTGGCCGCTACCGGAGCTCCGGATGCGGCTGTTTGCAGAATGAAACATGCGGCGAATCATCTGCGGATGCGCATGAAAATACTTGCTAACATGCTCTAGGCAGACAGCGTGCATGACTCAGAGCGAATCGCGAATGTCGCTGCGAAACATACCCAGCAGGGCGTGGCCGCCTAACATGAAGGTAATGGTGTACACGGTCATCATCAGCCAGGTTGTAATCCCTGGCGCCAGCCCGAAAACAAGGGTGTCGTGTATCGCGGTTATGAATGGATATGTCGGAATGAAGGGAAGAAACGCCTGATACGCGTCCGGGAGAATGGACTCGGCGTACACGATCGGCGTCGCCCACATGAGCATCTGCAGGAGGACACCGACAGACTGGCCGATGTCCTTCCAGAAAACATTCATTACCCCTATCATCATGCCAAGCCCGTATGCCAGTCCGGTGAACAGAATAAATACGGGAATAATCAGCGGCCAGGACGGGAACCAGCCGGCCCCGCTGAACAGTGAAACCAGCAGAAAGATGCCGCCGCCGATGAAAATACCGACCATGCCGGAGCAGGCTTCCTTCAGGAACACGACATGCTCGGGAAGGCCCAGCGACATGATGTGCCCGGCGTTCGTGGACAGGCAGTTGGTCGAGCGGGAAATGATATCGGAAAAGCCGATCCAGGGAAGAAACGCTGAACAGAGGTACAGCGAAAAGCTGACTGTCTGATTGCCGGGGCCCTGCAGATGGAAAGACATTATCCGGGAGAATACGGCCACGAAGAGCAATATCTGAGCCAGTGGATGCAGAACGGCCCAGAACAGGCCCAGACCGGAACCCGCGTAGCGGTTCCTGATTTCGATTAGCGTGTTATTCCACAGGAACTCCGTGTAGCCTATTATTTTTTTATTCATCGGTATTAACTACAATAATCGGCAACCATCTGCAAGCGGCGGGCGCGCGGTATGTTAATCCGGCTATCTCTGCATGCCGGCATAGTGTCTTCCATGGTTGCTGTTTTCAAACGGGTTGTTGGCCCGCCGACCTTGAAACGTCACCGCACGGCGCGCCGGGGCGGCAGACTGGCCGTGGACTTGATACCTGGCGCCATCATACCCGGGAAAACGGGCCGGAAACGCTGCAACGAAAGGACTGCCACGCCCTTCGAAACGGGAGCTCTATCTCTCACGGAAGCACACCCGCGCCGGCATTCGAACACTTGCCGGGCAGCGTAACGACATCGTCGTTATGATCGGCTGCATTTCCCTTTGAGGCTTATGCCTGGGCGTTGGCGGCGCTTTGTGGTTTGGTGGGCCCGGAAGGACTCGAACCTTCGACCAAGGGATTATGAGTCCCCTGCTCTAACCGACTGAGCTACAGGCCCTGCTTGGTGCGCTGAACCAGACGTCGCGGCGGGGGTACGGCCGCGGCGTTGTCTTACTCGGCTTCCAGGAAGCTGCGCAGCGGTTCCGAGCGGGTCGGGTGGCGCAGTTTGCGCAATGCCTTGGCCTCGATCTGGCGGATGCGTTCGCGGGTGACATCGAACTGCTTGCCGACTTCCTCCAGGGTATGGTCGGTATTCATGTCGATGCCGAAGCGCATGCGCAGCACCTTGGCCTCGCGCGGCGTCAGTCCGGACAGCACGTACTGGGTCGCTTCCTTGAGGCCCTCCATCGAGGCCGCGTCGATTGGCGAGTCGATGTTTTGGTCCTCGATAAAGTCACCGAGGTGCGAATCCTCGTCATCGCCGATCGGTGTTTCCATGGAGATCGGTTCCTTGGCGATCTTCAGCACCTTCCGGATCTTGTCTTCCGGCATGTCCATGCGCTCGGCCAGTTCCTCCGGCGAGGGTTCGCGACCGATCTCCTGCAGCATCTGCCGCGAGATTCGGTTGAGCTTGTTGATGGTTTCGATCATGTGCACCGGGATACGTATCGTGCGGGCCTGGTCGGCGATGGAACGCGTGATCGCCTGGCGAATCCACCACGTGGCATAGGTCGAGAACTTGTAGCCGCGCCGGTATTCGAACTTGTCGACCGCCTTCATCAGGCCGATGTTGCCTTCCTGGATGAGATCCAGGAATTGCAGACCGCGGTTGGTGTATTTTTTGGCGATCGAGATCACCAGACGCAGGTTGGCCTCGACCATCTCCTTCTTGGCGCGGCGTGCCTTGGCCTCGCCGATGGATACCAGGCGGTTGATCTCCTTGATTTCGGCAATGGTAAGGTGGGTAGCCGACTGCAGGGCGATCAGCTTGTTCTGATGACGTACGATATCGTCCCTGACCTGTGCAAGAGCCGCAGAATACTTGTTGCCTGCCTTTATCTGTGCATCTGCCCAGGCAAGATCCGTCTCGTTGGTCGGAAACGAGGTGATGAACTCCTTGCGCGGCATGCCGGCGCGCGTGACACAGGCGTCCATTATATTGCGCTCGTGCGAACGGATTTTCGCGATCGCGCTGCGCAGGTTCGTGGTCAGGATCTCGATAATGCGCGGCATCAGCTTCAGCTGCAGCGCCTGCTCGGTGAGCTGGTCTCGCAGCTTCCTGATGCGGGCGGTATTCCTGCCACTCTTGCCAATCACGGCGATCAGCTGCTGGTAGGTCTTGTCCAGCTCGCTGAAATGCATGCGCGCCTCTTCGGGGTCAGGACCCGTGTCCTGTGTACCCTCGCTCACGCTGTCATCATCGTCGTCGTTTTCATCGTCGTCGCCACTGCTGGAGTCGGTCTCCCTATCGTCCTCCTGTACGAGCGGTGTATCGGTGATTACGTCTTCAACCGCATCGGGGTCGACGAACCCGGAAATAAGGTCACTAAGGCGCATCTCGCCGGCTTCCACGCGCTCGTAGCCGCGCAGCAGCGTCGCGGCGGTTTCCGGGTAGGCGGCAATGGCGTGCAGCACCTGGCTGAGACCGTCCTCGATACGCTTGGCAATGACGATCTCGCCTTCACGCGTGAGCAGTTCAACGGTACCCATCTCGCGCATGTACATGCGCACGGGATCCGTGGTCCTGCCGAACTCGCTGTCCACGGTGACCAGGTTCGCGGCGGCCTCCTCTACCGCGTCGTCATCGGCGGTATTCTTGGTGCTGGCCAGCAGCAGCGAATCGGTATCCGGGGCGACCTCGTGCACCAGGATGCCCATGTCATTGATCATGCCGATGATGTCCTCGATCTGCTGCGGATCGACGATTTCGTCGGGCAGATGATCGTTGACCTCGGCGTAGGTCAGGAATCCCTGATCCTTGCCCTTTTCGATGAGCAGTTTCAGGCGGGATTGTTGGTCTTTGTCCATAAGTGTCCGCAGGCACCGTGGTGCCCATAGTCAAGGCCATTCAAGGGGACGGAAATCAATCGCACATTATAAAACATCATATGGGGTGCGGCAAAGCATAATCCCACCCGGATCGGATCAAATTGCCCCGGCACCGGCCTACCTGACCTCCTGAAGCAACGTCTGCAATTTCCAGTATTCCTTTCGCTCCTGTTCGCTAAGTTTCTGTATTTTTTCCTTATTATTCAATATCTCGATACGCTGTTCGAGATGCAGCCGGTAGATCCGCTGCAAATGGCGCCTCAGATCGGGCAGCAGGTCCATCTCATCGCTGACCGGGGTCCACTGGGCCAGGCGGGCCAGGTGGCGGGCCTCTTCGCGGTCCCGCCAGTGTTCCAGGATGGCGCCTGAGCTTGCTAGCGGCTGTCGGTGCAGTAATTCCAGCAATTCTTTCAAAAGTGCGACACCAGGCACGTCAACGGGTTCCTCGAAGGGCAGCTCGGAAATCTGCTGTGCAAGCGCCGGCTCATACAGCAGGATGGAGATGGCGGCCCGGACCGGGCTGCGGGTGACGGCGGCATCATCCGGGCGGTTGCCCGGGCGCGGGGTAATTTCCCTCGCTTCCCGGGGTAATGCGAGGCGACCGGCCAGCACGGCAGAGGTGGTGCCGGCGATCCCCGCGAGTCGTTCGGTCATGAGCTGGCGGAACAGGCCGTCCGGCAGCGTCGCCAGCAGGGGCCTGGCCGCGGCGACCAGGCGGGCGCGGCCGTCGATACTGCCCAGATCGAGTTGTGCGGACAGCCGTTCGAAGAAAAAGTCCGACAGGTGCATGGCTGCCGCGATGCGCTGCTCGAAACCGTCCCGGTCGGCCTTGCGTACCAGTGAGTCCGGGTCTTCGCCCTCGGGCAGGAACAGGAAGCGCGCCTCGCGTCCGTCGGACAGCACCGGCAGGGCATTTTCCAGCGCGCGCCAGGCGGCCTCGCGGCCGGCACGGTCGCCGTCGAAGCAGAACACCAGTTCCGGCACGGTGCGATACAGCCGATCCAGGTGCTCGCGGGTGGTGGCCGTGCCCAGCGTCGCCACGGCGTAGCCGATATCGAACTGGGCCAGCGCCACCACGTCCATGTAGCCTTCGACCACCAGGATGCGCTCGAGCCTGCGCACCGTCTTGCGGGCCTCGTGCAGGCCGTACAGCTCACGGCCCTTGTGAAACACGGCCGATTCCGGGCTGTTCATGTACTTCGGGGTGCCGTCGTCCAGAACGCGGCCGCCGAAGGCGATGGTGCGGCCACGCCGGTCATGGATGGGAAACATCACGCGGTCGCGAAAGCGGTCATAGGCGCCCTTGCCGTCGTCGCGTTTGATCGTCAGGCCGAGTTCCAGCAGACGTTGTTGTGTGGTCGTGTCGGCATCGAGCGCCTGGACGAGGTTTTCCCAGCCGGATGGCGCATAACCGATGTGAAAGCGCGCCGCGATCTCGCCGGTGAGTCCACGCCGCCTGAGATACTCGACCGCGCGTCCTGCCTGCGGGTGGGTGCGCAGCTGCTCCTGGTACCAGGAGGAGACGCGTTCCAGCAGCCGGTAAAGGGGTTGCATCGAGTCGGTGCGGACGGTATCGCCGCCGGTCTCGCGCGGCACTTCGAGACCGGCCTGGTGTGCGAGTTCCTCGATCGCATCGACGAAATCCATGTGCTCGTAATCCATCAGGAAGGTGATGGCGGTACCGTGCTGGCCGCAGCCGAAGCAGTGGTAGAACTGTTTTACCTGGCTGACGGTGAATGAGGGGGTTTTTTCGCTGTGGAACGGGCAGCAGGCCTTGTATTCACGACCGGCCTTTTTCAGCGGCACGCGCGCATCGATGACATCGATGATGTCGATGCGCGCGAGCAGTTCATCGATGAACGATTGCGGGATGCGGCCGGCCATGAAGCAAGGTTAGAAGGGATATCGGGGAAAGGGAAGCTGTGCCGGCTCGCGCCGATTACCATCCAATCAGCGCTTTGCTGGTGCGAGCAATCTGGCTTGAACAAGGATCGCGGATGCGGTCCGTTTCTGCAGGCGAGAGATGACCCGTGGGGAAAATATCAGCCCAGGCGGGCCTTGATCAGCGCGCTGACCGCACCCAGGTCGGCGCGGCCGGCGAGTTTGGGCTTGAGTTCGGCCATCACCCTGCCCATGTCCCTGAGCGTACTGGCGCCGGTGGTTGCCAGGGCTTCATCGACCAGCCGGTCTATCTCGGCCTCGCTGAGCGCGGCAGGCAGGTAAGCGGTGATGATTTCAAGCTCGCCGTTTTCCTGTGCGACCAGGTCGTCACGGCCGGCCTGATCGAACTGGGCGATCGAATCCCGGCGCTGCTTGACCATCTTGTCTAGTACGGCGATGACCTGGGCATCGTCCAGTTCGATGCGTTCGTCGACTTCGCGTTGCTTGATGGCGGCGAGGATCAGCCGGATGGTCGCCAGGCGCGCCTTATTCCTGGCCCGCATGGCATCCTTCATATCCTGCTGGATGCGGTCCTTGATGGACATGCGCGAGGAGGCGGTCAGTACAGGCGGACGCGGCGTGCCAGCTCGCGGGAAACCTTTTTCTGGTTGCGTTTTACCGCGGCGGCCATCTTCCGCTTGCGTTCCTGCGTCGGCTTTTCGTAGAACTCGCGGCGACGTACTTCGGCCAGCACGCCGGCTTTTTCACACGAGCGCTTGAAGCGGCGCAGCGCGATTTCAAACGGTTCGTTCTCTTTCACACGTACATTGGGCATACAACACCGGGTAACTGAAGGTAGCAAAGGCTGCGCATTCTATACACGTCCAGGCCAAAAGGCAAAATTTCCTTGTGTAACAAGTGCCGGCGGTTACCATGAGTGACATGGTCATTCTTGGCATCGAGACCTCCTGCGACGAGACCGGGGTCGCCGTCTACGACGGGGCGCGTGGCCTGCTCGGTCATGCGCTATACAGCCAGGTTGAGTTGCACGCCCGCTACGGCGGCGTTGTGCCGGAACTGGCCTCGCGCGACCATGTCAGCAAGCTGTTGCCACTTATTCGGAATGTGATTCAAAGATCAGGAATATCAATCAATTGCGTCGATGGAGTGGCGTATACCGCGGGTCCGGGACTGGTGGGTGCGCTGCTGGTCGGCGCTGCGACCGGGCGCGCCCTGGCCTGGGCCTGGGGCGTGCCGGCAATGGCGGTGCACCACATGGAAGGTCATCTGCTGGCACCGATGCTGGAGGCCGATCCGCCGGCATTCCCGTTTCTGGCGCTGCTGGTGTCGGGCGGGCATACCCAACTCGTCGAGGTCGCCGGGATCGGCCGCTACCGGCTCCTCGGGGATTCCATCGACGATGCCGTCGGGGAGGCCTTCGACAAGACCGCCACGGTGCTGGGGCTGGACTATCCCGGTGGACCGGCATTGGCCGCGCTGGCGGAACGGGGTGATCCGGGGCGCTTTCGCTTCCCGCGGCCCATGACCGACCGGCCCGGACTGGATTTCAGCTTCAGCGGCCTGAAGACCTTCGCCCTGACCACCTGGCAGCGCAGTGGCCGGTCCGAGCCGGACCGCGCCGACATCGCCCGTGCCTTCGAGGAGGCGGTGGTCGATACCTTCGCGATCAAGTGCCGTCGCGCGCTGGAACAGACCGGGCTGAACACCCTGGTCATCGCCGGAGGTGTCGGTGCCAACCGCCGGCTGCGCGCGCGTCTCGGCGAGCTGATGTCGGAGCGCGGTGGGCGGGTGTGCTACCCGCGTCCGGAATTCTGCACCGACAACGGCGCCATGATCGCCTACGCCGGCTACTGCCGCCTGCGCGCCGGACACTCGGAGGGCCTGTCGGTCCGGGCGATGCCGCGCTGGTCGCTCGAGGACCTCCCGGCGGTCGATGCCGGCTGGTGCGGGCGAACAGATTCCGCGCGATGAACATCGCCGTGAATGACACCGGAAATTGTTGTGCTGTGCGGGGCGGCGATCCACCCTGCTGACGGACCGCGATCGGCGATCGGAATGGTCCCGGCAGCATCAAATATGCGCAGCGCTGCGGCATCGCATGCAGCTGTTACCGGGGGTTCGTGCGTTTCCGCACTAAGGCGGCGCTATTTATTTCCGAAACTGATCCTGTCTTCCCGGCCGCTGAGCAGGTTGGCGATGTTGCTGCGATGCCGCCAGTACAGCAGGGCGGTCATGATGCCCATGGCGATGACCAATGGTGGCTCCGGCCACAGCCAGGCGAAGCCGGCCGGAATCACCAGGCTGGCGGTGAGCGCCGCCAGCGACGAGTAACGGAACACGACGGCCATGAACAGCCAGACGCCGGATACCAGCAGGCCCACCGGCCAGTACAGGCCGAAGGTCACGCCGAGTGCCGTAGCGACACCCTTGCCCCCCTGGAAGCGGAAAAACACCGGGTAGAGGTGACCCAGGAACGCGGCTAGCGCCGTGCCGGCCAATACGACGGGCGCGGCGTGCAGGGCATGCGCCGCCAGCACCGGCACTACGCCCTTGAGCATGTCGCCCAGCAGGGTGAGGGCGGCCGCCTTTTTGCCGCCGATGCGCGCGACGTTGGTGGCACCGGGATTGCGTGAGCCCTCGGTGCGCGGATCGGGCAGCCGCATCAGCCTGCAGACGATGATCGCGGCGGAGATGGAGCCGAGCAGATAGCCGGCGGGAATGAGCAGGTAATCGGGGTTCATGGCGGCTCATTGGAATGGACAAGCGAACCGGCGTCAAGCGAAAGCGGGCCCGGCGGGCGGTGCTGGCCTTCGGGACGGCAAGGTTCTATATTCAAACGCCGGCAATCAGGGCGGCGTCTCCATGGATACAGTCTTTATCACCGATCTGCGCATCGAGACCCTCATCGGTATCTATGACTGGGAGCGCAAGATCCGGCAGACCGTCAGCCTCGACCTGGAAATGGGCGCCGATATCGGGGGCGCGGCGGAGACCGATGCCATCGGGGACACACTCAACTACAAGGCCGTCGCCAAGCGGCTGATCGCCTTCGTCGAGGCCAGTGAGTTTCATCTGGTGGAGACGCTCGCGGAACGGATCGCCGATATCGTGCTGACGGAGTTCGGGGTGCCGTGGCTGCGACTCACGGTACACAAGCCTGGCGCGGTGCGTGGTTCGCGCGATGTCGGGGTCGTCATCGAGCGCGGCAGCCGGGACTGATCGCCGTGGCCCGGGTCTACGTCAGCATCGGCAGCAATATCGATCGCGTGCGTAACATCGGTATCGCACTGCAGAGGCTCGGCGATGAATACGGGCCGTTGATTCAGTCGTCGGTGTTCGAGAGCGCGGCAGTCGGCTTCGACAGCGCGCCGTTCTACAACCTGGTGGTCGGCTTCGACACGGATCTTCCTCCGCTGGAAGTGCAGGACCGCCTGCACGCTATCGAGGCCGCCAGCGGGCGTGAACGCACCGGTACGCTTACAGCGCGTACACTCGACCTCGATCTGCTGCTGTACGACGACCTGGTCATCGATCAGGGCCGCCTCCGGCTGCCGCGTGCCGACATCACCCGCTACGCCTTCGTGCTCTACCCGCTGGCCGAGATCGCACCCGATGCGCGCCACCCGGTGAGTGGAAGGTGCTTTGACGACATGTGGGCCGCGTTTGACGACGAGTCGCAGGTACTGACGCGGGTCGACTGGCCTCCGGCCGCCTGACGCGACTGCACATCGATGGATTCGGTCAGCGAGCTGCCCGCGCCGGACGCGCATGAACGTGCGCAGAGCGAACAGCTGTCCGGCCTGATCGGGCAGGAGATCGCCGCCGCCGGCGGTGCTATCCCGTTTTCCCGCTTCATGGAACGGTGCCTGTACGCCCCGGGCCTGGGTTACTACAGTGCGGGCCGACGCAAATTCGGTTCCGGCGGTGATTTCGTCACGGCACCGGAGCTTTCCGCCCTGTTTGGCCGCTGCCTGGCACGGACCTGTGCCGCGGTGCTGGCAGCCACCGGTGGCGACATCCTCGAATTCGGTGCCGGCAGCGGGCGTCTGGCGGTGGACCTGCTGGGCGAACTCGAGGCAATGCGGCGGCTTCCTGTGCGTTACTGCATACTCGAGCGCAGCGCGGACCTGCGCATGCGCCAGCAGCAACTGCTACGTGAGAAGCTGCCGCATCTGTACGAGCGCGTGGTCTGGCTGGAACGGTTGCCGGCGTCCGGCTTCCGCGGTGTGATGCTGGGGAACGAGTTGCTGGACGCGATGGCGGTGGAACGCTTTCGCTGGCACGGGCGGGATGCGCAGCTGTTTTACGTGGCCGGCGCTTCCGACGGATTTGCCTGGCAGTTGCGGCGCGTGACGGATCCGGATCTCGCCGCGGCGATCGCGCGTGTCGCCGGAGAATGCGAACTGGCACAGGATTATGAATCGGAACTCAACACCGGCCTGCAACCCTGGCTGCACAGCGTGGCCGAACGCCTGGAGCGCGGCCTGCTGCTGCTGATCGATTACGGTTATCCGCGCCGCGAGTATTACCATCCACAGCGCGTGAGCGGCACCCTGCTGTGTCATTACCGCCAGCGTGTGCACGCCGACCCGTTGCTGTGGCCGGGGCTGCAGGACATCACCGCGCATGTCGACTTCACCGCCGTCGCCGAGGCCGCGGTATCCGCCGGGCTGGACGTGAGCGGCTACACCACGCAGGCGCATTTCCTGCTCGATTGCGGGCTGGACCGGCTGCTGCAGGCGGTCATGGCAGAGGCGGATCACGTGACCGGTCTGCGCTGGTCGCAGCAGGCCAAGACACTCATCCTGCCCGGCGAGATGGGCGAGCGATACCAGTGTATCGCCCTGGCGCGGGGGCTGGACATCGGGGTGCCGGGATTTCGCGGGCAGGATTTCCGGCGCCGGTTGTAAGCGCGGGCCTCGCGCACGGATGCAGAGTCGCAGAATATCCTGTTATCAACTCCTTGTCGTCCGGGTCGGACGTAGCGAAGCCGGGATGACCGCGGTTTCTGGACAAGACGATAGCATTGCAATCAGGCCCCGGTTCGTTTGGTGGTCGCTGCGCCGGTTCATACGTCGGAGGTTCGTGCGCGGCCTCGATGAAGTCAGTGCGCGGCCCGGGATTTCGCTACGTATCAACCGATGCATACTGGTCACGGTTTTCACTGTGCATGGTGTATTCACTGTGACTTCCCGTGTTCAGTGCTCGTCCTGTGCACTGACGCGATACGATGATTGAGAATTACCCCGCAACGGTGCAGAATGCGCCCCAGCCATGGACGCACTGCACGCTATTTATCTCGCCCTGCTGCAGGGGCTCACCGAGTTCCTGCCGATCTCCAGTTCGGCGCACCTGATCCTGCTGCCGCGGTTGCTGGGCTGGACCGACCAGGGACTGGCCTTCGACGTCTCGGTGCATGTCGGCACGCTGGCCGCGGTGCTGGTCTATTTCCGTGTCGAGGTGCGGCACCTGCTGTCGGCATGGTTTCGTTCGCTGAATACACGCCGGCCCGACGCGGATGCACGTCTGGCCTGGTTTGTGTTGCTGGGTACGGTCCCGGCGGCCGTGCTGGGGCTGTTGCTGCATGACGTGGTCGAAACCCTGCTGCGATCGCCACTGGTCATCGCAGCGGCCACCATCGGCTTCGGCGTACTGCTGGGCGTGGCGGACTGGCGCGGCCGTCAGTTGCGCGATGAACACACGCTGGTCGTGGCGGATGTAATACTCATCGGGCTGGCGCAGGCACTGGCGTTGATTCCGGGGACTTCGCGCTCCGGCATCACCATGACCGCAGCCCTGGCGCTGGGCATGACACGCTCCGCCAGCGCGCGTTTTTCCTTTCTGCTCTCGATCCCGCTGATCGTCCTGGCCGGGGGGTATGAAGCGTTCACGTTGCTGGAGCAGGCGGGTCCGGTCGACTGGCAGGCGATGCTGCTCGGCGCCGGGGTATCCGCCGTCAGCGCCTGGCTTTGCATACATTTCTTCCTGAAGCTGATAGAGCGCATAGGTATGATGCCGTTCGTGGCCTACCGCCTGCTGCTGGGCGCGGTGCTGTGCTGGATGTATCTATGAACGTCGATCCTGTACGTTCGGTGCTCGCGCGCAGCGTCGGGGGCTTTTGCAGGTAAAGCACTGCCACGGCAGGTGCTCCGGGTCTGCTGAATTTTTTTGGATTGCCCCCACAGGCGGGCGGGAGCGGTCAGTACACTTTTCACGTATCACGTGGCACGCAACATCCCGCATTCGATTTCCCGTGGTTTCCGCGTCCATCACCGCTGATGGATGCGACTGACTTGAATCTCTCCCATAATCCTCCACGAGCCGCGATGCGTTCCGAAATACGTGCCTGGTCGTTCCCGGCATGGCCCGGGCCAGTCTCTCGACCGCTGCGCGGTCTTACCCTCTCCTGCCTCCCGCGGCACTCGCAAGTCCCTGTGCATCGCAAGGCGCATTGTGCAGCACAGTACGCAAGGTAGGGGCAAGCAGTGCAATGCCGCAGGTGCGCCTTTCGGCCGTGGCCACGCGGGATTATGGGATAGGTTCCAGGTAAGCCCTGATTTATTCGTCATTCCGGGCGAGGCGCAGCGTAGACCCGGAAGCCAGATGTTAGGATTCCGCCTGCGCCGGAATGACGGAGAACGCATTAATCAGAGCTTCCCTGGACAAGCGTTCCCTCGATTGCCGCGATGCGCTGGGCGCGCAATGCCGCCCCGATCTCCGGCCCCGTCCTGCTATGCGTATCGGGTGTAACGGCGCTCGCCGCCCGCCAGGCGCGTTCCAGCAGATCCCCGGGCGGGTAGTCGCGCGATGCCGCGTCCGCGGCATGCGCCTCGGCCGCACAGACGACTATGAAATCCGCCAGACGCCCGCCCCGCCTGAACGCATCCAGCGCTATCAGCAGGTCGAGTACCTCCGTAGCAGACAGCTCGGTACTGCGATGCATTCGGGCACGATGCCGGAGCGCCATGCGGGCCAGGTCGCGGCAGTTGTTCGGCACGCGCAGGCGGTTGCAGAACCCGTCCAGTGCATCCGTGGTAAAGCCACCTGCGCCGTGGTTGTCGATATCACATGTCAGCGCGGCAAAGCGAATGGCAACGGCGTTGCTCAGACCGGTCGCGCTTTCCAGCACCGGCAGCTGCAACCGGGCCTGGCCGTGTGCGGGCGTGGCCGAACCCGCCAGCAGCCCGGCGAATTCGGGAAACAGCCGCGCAAGCGCACCGCACCCTTCCAGGGTGCTGAAGAAGCGCGCCGGCGTTTCGCAGCCCAGTGCCTTGTACAGTTCGGCCCAGACACGCTCGGGGACCAGGTGGTCGACCTCCCCGTTTTCCACCATCTGGCGCATCAGCGCGTTGGTGCCGTGTGCGACGCGAAACCCGTAGCGCGCGAAGCACGCGGCGAAGCGTGCGACCCGCAGGATGCGCACCGGATCTTCCACGAACGCCGGCGAGACATGGCGCAGCAGCCCGTTGTCCAGGTCGTCGCGGCCGCCGTAGGGATCGATCAGGGTGCCGTCCGGACTTTCCGCCATGGCGTTGATGGTGAGGTCGCGGCGCTGCAGGTCTTCCTCCAGCGTGATGGCGGGGTCGGCGCAGACGGCGAAACCGGTGTAACCCGGCGCGGTCTTGCGCTCGGTGCGTGCCAGTGCATATTCCTCCCCGGTCTTCGGGTGCAGGAACACCGGGAAATCCTTGCCGACGGCGTGATAGCCCAGCTCGAGCATCTGCTCCGGCGTGGCGCCGATCACGACCCAGTCGCGCTCCCTGACAGGAAGGCCCAGCAGCCTGTCGCGCACCGCGCCGCCCACCAGGTAGATGTCCACGTCAGGTGCGACCCGAATGGCGGCGCAGTTCGTGGTAGCGTGCGCGTGAGGCCTTTCCCGCGAGGTACCCGGGCACCACGGCCGCGATGGCGGTTGGTTTGATGCCGAGCGTCGGCAGGGCGTTGTTGATGCAGACGCTGTCTTTTTGCAGCGCGTAGAAATTGTCCAGCGTGAACGGCTGGCCGGGCAAGATTCCCAGCAACCGTGCCTGCAGGCGTGACGTCCGTGGCCCCAGGCCGATCACGAGCCGATGCAGGCCCAGCTGGTCGCGCGTGTATTCAACCAGGGTCCTGAGCGAGAATACCTCCGGACCGCACAGTTCCAGACGCTCGCCGCCGGTGGCCACGTCGAGCGAGCGGCAGATCGCCTCGACCACATCGTGGATACACACCGGTGCGAAGTTGCTGTCCGGGCAGGCCAGCGGGAACAAGCCGGGTGCGAACCTGAGCAGCGTGGCAAAACGGTTGAAGAAGCTGTCGCCGGGTCCAAAGATGACCGACGGCCGGAAGCTGGTGACCACCAGATCGGATCCGGCGGCGTCATGCACGAGGTCCTCGCCCGTACCCTTGCTCATCAGGTAGCGGCACTGCCGATCACCGGCATCGGCGTTGAGTGCGCTCATGTGCAGCAGACGCTTTACGCCGGCGGCGCGCGCGGCATCGACCACCTTGCGCGGCAATTCGACATGCGCGCGCTGAAAGCCGGCGCCGCGCCGGTCGGGATCATTGAGTATGCCGACGAGATTGATTACCGCGTCGACACCCTGCAGATGCCGTGCCAGTGCGGAGGGCTCGTGCACATCCGCTTCCAGCAGCTCGATGCCGGGGTTGACGAGCAGCTCACGGTGCCGTTCGCGCCGTCGGGTCAGGACGCGCGCGTGACAGCCTTCACGGGTCAGCCGGTTTGCCAGGTGGCGGCCCACGAAGCCGGTGCCGCCGAGTATGCATATGTTCATCTTCCGCCTGCCTGTTCAGTGGGCCGCGGTCGCTTGCCGCGCGGCTGTCTCAGTGTGTGTCCTTGTCATAATATGACTTCGGCAACACGTCGGGCATGTGCTTCGACAATGGCGTGACCGGCCGATCCATGCGCCAGTCGTAGATCGCCGCGTAGGACAGAATCCGCTGGACGTACCTGCGCGTTTCGTTGAAGGGAATCGCGGCAATCCAGCTTTCCGCCGGCTGTTTCCGTTGTTCGGGCAGCCACTTGTCGACCCGCTGCGGTCCGGCATTATAGGCCGCCGAGGCAAGCACTACGTTCTGTTCGTATTGTTCCATGACCTGCTTGAGGTAGGCGGTGCCGATTCGGATATTCTGTTCCGGATCGTACAGGCTTTTCGTGCTTGCCAGTGGAATGCTGTACTTGCGCGCGGTGCTGCGCCCGGTTGACGGCATCAGTTGCATCAGCCCCATGGCGCCGGCGCCGGAGCGGGCGTCCTTGTTGAACGCGCTCTCCGTCCGGATCACGGCAAAGACATGACCGGGATCGAGCTGGTTGGCGCTGGCATAGCGCTCGACATCCTCGCTGTGATCGATGGGAAACCGCAGTTGCAGGTCATCGTAGTCGCTGCTGCGCGCGACGGTCAGTATGGCGCTGTCATGCCAGCCCCATTCACTGGCCAGCGCGGCGGCCCGCTTGAGTTGATCGGCATCGAAGTCCGCGATGATGTGTTGCCATTCACGGCGCGCCTCGGTCGGCAGATCGGCAAGCAGCAGCTCGTGCGCACGGACCATGCCGGGCAGCCGGCGGATTTCGTCGAGTTGCGCCTCGGTGTATGCCAGCGGCTGGTTGTTCATCTCATAGGGCCAGCGCAGCGCGTCTGCAGCCAGAAAGCCGTGGTAGTCGCGCTCCCGCGCGAGCGGGGCCAGCCGGTCCCGCGCCTCCTGTCTCAGGCCGGTCCTGGTGAGCGCAATGGCCTGCCAGTAACGCCATTCGTCCCGTTGCGCCTCGTCCGCCGGCATGGCTGCGATGTCATCCAGCACCGCCTGCCACAGACCGGCATGGATGGCGCTGCGTACGCGCCATTCGCGCACCCGTGCGTCGACGGCGCTATCGGGCACCGCCGCCAGCCAGTCGTGCGCCTGCGGATGTTGTCGCCAGCCGGCATACAGGGCGATCGATTTCTCGATCTGCCCGGACTCCGCCTCGGTGAAATCATGGCCGCGCCTGACCTGCTGCCACTTGTCATGCGCCTGCTGCTCGTCGTTGCCGGCAAGGCGCTTGAGCGCATAGAGGATGATCTCGCGCGCGATCGGCACGTCCTTCTTCAATGCTGGCGCGTCCAGCACGGTGGACGGCCGCCGCCGCGCCTCGCGCCACAGCGACACCCACGCCGCGTCCGCTTCGGGCAGGCGCTTGGCAAGATATGCGGCCAGGCTGGCATTGCCGCTGTTCATCGCCAGCCGTATGCGTTCCCAGACCAGCTCGTCGGTGAGCAGGCCCTTGTCTTCGAGGTACCTGAAGACCGGGTCGCAGGCGTTGTCCTGCGAATAGCCCACCAGCCACAGTGGCAGTGCGGCGTCGAACAGCGCCTCCCGGTCACCGGTGTGCAGTTTTGCCTGCAGTCGGTAACATTGCAGTTCGACCGGCTGCCCGCCCTCGTAGACGTCCAGATACCGCTTCCATTCCTGCTTGCGTGCCAGTTCGTAAAGCCAGGCGCGGCGCATGCGCTCGCCCACGGGCTGGTCCGCGTAGCGCTTGATGAAGGCGTTCACTTCCCGGGAACTCGCATCCGCCAGACGATCGCGCAGTCGCCAGTATTCGAGGTATGGGTAAAGGGGGTAGTCTTTCAACTTGCGCGCCAGTTTGTGGAAGTCACCCAGGCGTTTTTCATTCAGTGCCTTGCGCGCCTCCAGGAAGCGTTCGCGCGCATCGTCGAGACCGTCCGCGGGCGGAGCGGCGACAAAAAACGACGGGGCCAGCGCCAGGAAGATAAATAGAACGAGCTTGCCGAGCTGTGCTGACATGATTGCTATAGTTACAGAAAATGCGGCGACAGAACAGGAGGTGTACGACATGTTTGTTTCCATAAATCCGGCCGACGGCAGTTCATCCGGGACGATTGCCGCACTGACCGGCGTGCAGCTGGAAGACGCGCTGCAACAATCCGCCCGGTCCGCGCCCGCCTGGCGGGCATCGACGGTCGACGAGCGCGCTGCACTGGTGCGCCAGGCCGCCGCCGTGCTGCGCGGACACAGCGAGGAATTCGCGCGCACCATGACACTGGAGATGGGCAAGCCGATCGGGGAGGCGCGTGCCGAGATAGAAAAATGTGCGCTCTGCTGTGAGTACTATGCGGACCACGGTCCGGCCTTTCTCGCCGACGAGGTGATCGCATCGGATGCCGGCCGCAGCCTGGTCGCCTACCAGCCGCTCGGCACCGTGCTGGCGATCATGCCGTGGAATTTCCCGTTCTGGCAGGTGTTCCGATTTGCCGCCCCGGCACTGGTCGCGGGCAATACCGGCCTGCTCAAGCATGCTTCCAACGTACCGCGCTGCGCGCTGGCCGTGGAGCGCGTGTTCCGTGAAGCCGGTTTTCCGGAGGGTGTGTTTCGCACTCTGTTGATCCCGTCCTCGCAGGTGGCGGGTGTGATCGAGGACGCCCGCGTGCACGCCGTCACCCTGACCGGCAGCGAACCGGCGGGGCGCCAGGTCGCGGCGGTAGCGGGGAGCGTGCTCAAGAAGACGGTACTGGAACTCGGCGGTTCCGACCCGTTCATCGTGCTGGCCGATGCCGATCTGGAACTGGCGGCGGAGACCGCGGTGATCGCGCGTTTTCTCAATACCGGTCAGAGCTGTATCGCTGCCAAGCGCTTCATCGTGGTACCGGAGGTCGCCGACACCTTCGTCGAGCGATTCCGGCGCCTGATCGAGGTCCTGCCAGTGGGCGATCCGCTGGATGAACGCAACCGCATGGGACCGATGGCACGTCATGACCTGCGTGACGCGCTGCATCAACAGGTCAGCGACAGTATCGCGCAGGGCGCGGTGGCCGTGACCGGTTGCGCACCGATCGAAGGCCCCGGCGCCTACTATCCACCCTCCCTGCTGGACCGCGTGCGCCCCGGCATCCGGGCCTATACGGAGGAGCTGTTCGGGCCGGTCGCCAGCGTGATCCGCGCCGCCGACGAGGCGGACGCGGTCCGCATCGCGAACGATACCGATTTCGGACTCGGCGGCAGTGTCTGGACGCACGACAGCGCGGCCGGTGAGCGGATCGCACGGCTGTTGAAGTGCGGTGCGGCGTTCGTGAACGGGCTGGTCAAGAGCGACCCGCGCCTGCCGTTCGGCGGCGTGAGGCATTCCGGCTATGGCCGTGAGCTGTCGCACCATGGCATGCACGAGTTCATGAATGCCAAGACGATCTGGATCAGATGACACCGCCCCCCCGGCAAGCCGCTGGAACGGTGCCAGGCGGCCCCGGGCTGGACGCGCGCGGCCCTGTACGCGACGGAGCGACTGCTACTGTCGACCGGACGGAATCCGCTTTCCGGCGGGATGTCGCTGAAGGCGCCGGATCGATCCAGGCGCGCTGGCCGGCAGGGTTGGCCCGGCCTGGGGTCGATCCTAATTTGTAAGGGAATCAAGAATTCTGTCTGGGATTGTTTACATTAAATGTAATGCCTTGCCGGCGTGCGCCATTCTATCCAACTGAAAATGAACGGAAGATGCCGATGGTATGAATATTGCTCATTTTTCATGCGTATAACTAAAGACCGAAACAGGTCGCGGCGCAGAAAAACTGACGCTGACAGCGAATACGGAGAGATCAAACAATGACCAGAGCAAGCCTTGCCGGTGCCTTTTGTGCCGGTCTGCTGTGTATCGGGGCGGGAACGTCCCACGCAACCACCGTTACCCAATACGGGACCGACGTCAGTTTTACCTACGACGACGCCAGCCTCTTCGGTACGGGGACCGTCGTTGGCAACAGCATCTTCTTCACACCCACGAATTTCAAGGTCGAATCGCTCGACGGTGTCGGCCTGGACACGCTTTCGGACACACTCAACCTCACCGTCATGTCGACAACGAGCGGATTCGCCATGGATATGTTCGCGCTGGCCGAGCAGGGTGATTACCGCCTGAAGGGCGCGCCCGGTGCCAGCGTCGATGCGACCGCCTATTTCTCGGTCACCAGCCAGACGACAAACTGCGGCTCGTTTTCATGTTCCGATACCGGGCTCTACTCGGCGGGTGCGCTCGCGGATACCGGCGGTGCGCTGGCCCTGTGGAACCTGGGCGGTGGGATCGATCTGGCCAATACGTCAGGATGGGATTCCGATTCAAAGGTGACTATCACCCTGCAGAATAATCTCCTGGCCGATACCGTTAATATGGGTGATATCGCCTTTATCCAGAAAAAGCAGGGCGGTATCGGCATCATGATCAACCCGATTCCGGTACCCGCGGCGGTATGGTTGTTCGGTTCCGGACTTGCCGGTCTGCTCGGCGTTGCCCGGCGCAAGCGGCACGCCTGATCCTGCACGTCATTGCATCCCGGAAACGGCCCCGACGGGGCCGTTTTCTTTGCTCCGGTCGCGGGATTTTGTTTGTGCGGCCTTCTCCGGCACCGTCATTGCCCGGCAACGCCGGTTGTGGTTGACGACACGGCGGGGTTTCGACCCGGGTCGCAGGGTGGTTTGAGCGGGCAGCGACGGAAACCGGCTCCGGGTGCAGGCGCACGGTCGCATCCGTCACCGGTCGGTTTCAAGCGTCACTTTGCGCACCGGCGCCTGCACGCGTGATACTTTCGCGCCATGGATCTGCTCACCTACCTCCTCACCGGCGCCGTTGCCGGGTTGCTGGCCGGCCTGCTCGGGGTCGGGGGCGGACTGGTGATCGTGCCGGCGCTGGCCTGGCTGCTGGCCGGCCACGGTGTACCGGACGGGCACCTGATGCACCTGGCCGTCGGTTCGTCGCTGGCGGCCATCATTCCGACGGCACTTTCCTCGTTGCTGGCACACCGGCGCCGTGGCAGCGTGCACTGGCCGGCCGTACGCGCCCTGCTGCCCGGCATCCTGGCCGGTGCACTCGCGGGTGCCTGGCTGGCCCGCCTGGTCAGCAGCCCGGGGTTGGCGCTCGGCTTCGGCGTGTTCGAGATCCTCGTGGCGCTGCAGTTGTTCCTCGGGCTGAAGCCCGCCGCTCACCGCGACCTGCTGGCGCTCCCCGGCATGGGTGTCGCCGGCGTGGTCATCGGGGCGATCTCGGCACTGCTCGGCATCGGGGGCGGCACGCTGACTACGCCGTTCCTGCTCTGGAACGGCGTCGACATCCGCCGGGCGGTCGGTACCTCGGCGACCTGTGGACTGCCGATCGCGCTGGCCGGTGCGGCGGGGTTCGCCTGGAGCGGCCAAACGGTGATGGCGGGGCAGGCATGGAACACCGGGTTCATCTACTGGCCTGCCGTGGCGGGTCTCGTACTTGCCAGCGTGCCGCTGGCCCCGCTCGGTGCGCGGCTGGCGCACCACCTGCCGCGCGAGACGCTGCAACGCGGTTTCGCCCTGTTTCTGTTGCTGGTCGGGATCAAGATGGTGCTGTCGACCTGATGCCCGGACGGCGGGCAGGGCATGCAACCGTCTTTCCCCTTGGTAATTTATGGTAAACCGTAAAATATTAGGTAGTACACAAAATTTATATATACATATAAACGTTCTCAGAACATAGAGTTAGCAATATATCACCGTGTGCCATTTGGAATAAGCTGCATTTATTCCCGGCAAGATATTACTGGTTTGAATTTCGGTTACAAAGAGGTATTGTAATCGACCCCTGACACAGGCGGGGCATGTGCGCATGGTCAAGTCACCATACCATTCAATGCGTAATGCGCACGCACTCTGACAATTCACAACGATCGCGGTAACGAAGGAGCCTCATGTCCACACTAGTTAAGCCCCACGGCGGCGGTGACCTGAAACCGTTGCTGCTCGAAGGTGACGCACTGGCAGCCGAACTGGCGCGTGCGGCCAGCCTGCCCAAGATTTCCGTATCCTCGCGCGAAGCCGGCGACATCATAATGATGGGCATCGGCGGCTTCACCCCGTTGGCCGGTTTCATGACCCGGGCCGACTGGGAAGGCGTCTGCGACGGCATGAAGATGGCCAATGGCCTGTTCTGGCCGATCCCGATCACGTTGTCGGCCGAAGTGTCGACCGCCGACGGCATCGGTGAGGGTGACGACATCGCCCTGGCCGACGCAGAAAGCGGCGAGATCCTCGCCACCATGCGCGTGACCGAGAAGTACAGCATCGACAAGAAACACGAGTGCATGATGGTCTACAAGACCGCCGATGAAGAGCACCCGGGTGTGAAGATGGTCATGGCGCAGGGCGACGTCAACCTGGCCGGACCGATCAAGGTGCTTTCCCTGGGCGGCTTCCCGGAAACCTATGGTGACCAGTTCATGACCCCGGCGCAGACCCGCGCCGAATTCGAAAAACGCGGCTGGAGCACCATCGCCTGCTTCCAGACCCGCAACCCGATGCACCGCTCGCACGAATACCTGGCCAAGATCGCCATCGAGACGCTGGACGGCGTGCTGATTCACTCCCTGCTCGGCAAGCTCAAGCCGGGCGACATCCCCGCGGACGTGCGCAGCCGGGCGATTGGCACCCTGATCGAGAAATACTTCTCACCCAATACCGTGATCCAGGCCGGTTATCCGCTCGACATGCGCTATGCCGGGCCGCGCGAGGCCCTGCTGCACGCCGTGTTCCGTCAGAACTACGGCTGTTCGCACCAGATCGTCGGCCGCGACCACGCGGGCGTCGGCGATTACTACGGTCCGTTCGATGCCCACCACATCTTCGACGAGATCCCGCCCGATGCGCTGGAGACCCGGCCGCTGAAGATCGACTGGACTTTCTGGTGCAACAAGTGCGACGGCATGGCTTCCATGAAGACCTGCCCGCACGAGGGTTCCGACCGTATCCTGCTGTCCGGTACCAAGCTGCGCAAGGCCCTGTCCGAGGGTGAGGCGGTATCAGACAAGTTCTCGCGTCCGGAAGTGCTCACCATCCTGCGTGAATACTATGGCAGCCTGAAGGACGAGGACAGGGTAGAGATCAAGGTGAGCGGTCATTCCGCCAAGTAGCGACTCTAGAGACCGCTGCCGCCGCCAGGGGCAACGGGATATTAAACTGCAGTAGAAGCAACATGGAGAAATAACATGCCGACATTTGTACGTACAGACAAGTGCGATGGCTGCAAGGGACAGGACAAGACTGCTTGCATGTACATCTGCCCGCACGATCTGATGAAGCTTGACAAGGACGGCTCCGAGACAGGGCATGCCATGAAGGCCTTCAACCAGGAACCGGAGCAGTGCTGGGAATGCTATTCCTGCGTGAAGATCTGCCCGCAGCAGGCTATCGAGGCCAGGCACTATGCCGACATCGTACCGCTGGGCGGTTCCGTGCAGCCGCTGCGCGGTTCCGACTCCATCATGTGGACCATCAAGTTCCGTAACGGCACCCTGAAGCGCTTCAAGTTCCCGATCCGCACCACGCCGGAGGGTTCCATCGATCCGTACGGCGGCAAGCCGGCGGCCGACATCTCCAAGATCGAGGAGAACGGCTTCTTCGTGCAGAGCAACGGCTATCGCGCCGGAAATCCCAGCGAGCTGATCAAGGTGTGATCCACAGCGGTTCGATATTCAAAATTAAAGAGGAAACAGGCAATGGCAGGTGAATTTGGTAATCCCGAAGTCATCGAGGAAGAAGTCGATATTCTTCTGATCGGTGGTGGTATGGCATGCTGCGGCGCGGGTTATGAGATCATGCGCTGGGCGGAAGGTACCGGTCTGAAGATCAAGCTGGTCGACAAGGCCGCCATGGACCGCTCCGGTGCGGTTGCACAGGGGCTGTCTGCAATCAACACGTACATCGGTACCGAGCAGGATCCGGCCGACTACGCCCGCATGGTCTCCAACGACCTGATGGGTATCACGCGCGACGACCTGGCCTATGACCTGGGTCGCCACGTCGACGAGTCCGTGCACCTGTTCGAGGAATGGGGTCTCCCGATCTGGAAGACCGACGAGAACGGCGAGCGCTACGACGGCTCCAAGGGCATGACCCCGCTGAAGGACGGCGGCAAGCCCGTGCGTTCCGGCAAGTGGCAGATCATGATCAACGGCGAGTCCTACAAGTGGATCGTCGCCGAGGCCGCCAAGAAGGCGCTGGGTACCGACAACATCACGGAGCGCGTCTTCATCGTCAAGCTGGTCAATGACAAGAACGACAAGAACCGCATCGCCGGTGCCGTCGGTTTCTCCGTCCGCGATGACAAGGTCTTCGTCTACAAATTCAAGGCCTGCCTGCTGGCGGCCGGTGGCTGCGTGAATCTGTTCCGTCCGCGCTCCGTCGGTGAAGGCCAGGGTCGTGCCTGGTACCCGGTGTGGAATGCCGGCTCCACCTATGCGATGGCAGCCGAGGCCGGCGCCGAGCTGACCATGATGGAAAACCGCTTCGTACCGACCCGCTTCAAGGACGGTTACGGCCCGGTGGGCGCCTGGTTCCTGCTGTTCAAGGCCAAGGCCACCAACTCCGATGGCGAGGTCTACATGGACCGCAACAAGGAAATGCTGAACGACTATCCGCCCTATGGCCAGGCAGCCGTTCCGGCGTCATGTCTGCGTAACCACCTGATGTTGAAGGAAATGAGGGACGGTCGTGGACCGATCTACATGGACACCGTGACGGCGCTCGCCAACCTGCGCGAGACCCTGACCCCGCGCGAGGTCAAGCACCTCGAGGCCGAGGCCTGGGAAGACTTCCTCGATATGTGCGTCGGACAGTGCGGTATCTGGGTCGGCGAGAACATCGAGCCGGAGAAGAAAAACTCCGAGCTCATGCCGACCGAGCCCTACCTGCTGGGTTCGCACTCCGGCTGCTGCGGCATCTGGGTATCCGGCCCGACCGACGTCGGCGCCCCGACCGACGAGGCCTTGGGCGATGGCATCCCCGCGCACCTGCCGAAGGGCTGGAACTGGGGTTACCGCGGCATGACGACCGTGAAGGGCCTGTTCACCGCCGGCGACGGCGTGGGCGCCTCCGGTCACAAGTTCTCGTCCGGCTCCCATGCCGAAGGCCGCATCGCCGCCAAGTCCATGGTCAAGTATTGCCTGGACAACAAGGACGTCAAGCCGGAGCTCGATACCTCTGTGGAAGATCTGGTGGCCCAGATCTACCAGCCGGTGAAGACCTACCTGGAGCACAAGGACTACTCGACCGCCATCGACATCAACCCCAACTACATCACGCCAAAGATGCTGCAGTTCCGCCTGCAGAAGATCATGGACGAGTACGTGGCCGGTGTGGCGACCTACTACACGACCAATGCGAAGATGCTGGAAGTGGCGGAGGAAAAACTCTCCATGCTCAAGGAAGACGCGATGAAGATGCGTGCGAAGGACCTGCACGAGCTGCTGCGCGCCTGGGAGAACTACCACCGCATCCTGACGGCGGAGGCCCACATGAAACATATCCAGTTCCGTGAAGAATCCCGTTACCCGGGCTTCTACTACCGCATGGATCACAACGTGGTCGATGAGGAGAACTGGAAGTGCTTCGTGAACTCCGTGTACGACAAGGACTCTCACTCCTGGACCTGCTTCAAGCGTGCCCACACTGACCTCGTCGACAAGTCCAAGCTGTTCAAGTAAGACCCGAACAGCCGTATGACCCTGGAGTCCGGGCACCTGGCGGTGCCCGGACTTTGTTTTTTGAAAGGGGCACAGATCCCGATTTCCATCAATAACTACACTACTCAATATTGGTGGAAATCGGGATCCGTGCCCGGCTTTGCGCAGAGGTAAGCAAGATGTCTGACAAGAGCAAGTTGATTGGAGAATCCCCGTTGCCGGCCAGCCCGGTGCTGCCCAAACAGCTGTCCGGTGACGCGATCATCCAGTTCCGCTGCCACAAGGGCATCGACTGCTTCAATGCCTGCTGCCGGAACATCGACATCATGCTGACGCCCTATGACATCATCCGGCTCAAGCAGCGACTTGACATTAGATCGACGGAATTCCTGCGCCAGTACACCGAGCCGTTCGAGTTCACGAAGGACAGCGTGGCCGGGGTCAAGCTCAAGCCGGTCGAGGGTGGCACCGCCTGCCAGTTCATGACCGAGGCGGGCTGCAGCGTCTACGAGGACCGGCCGACGGCGTGCCGCTACTATCCGGTCGGGCTGCTGTCGACACGCCGCCAGGATGAGAATTTCGACCGGGCGTCCTATGCCCTGGTCAAGGAGGACCACTGCCACGGTCACTTCGAGGATCGTAAGCTGACCATCGATGCGTACCGCAAGGAGCAGGGCCTGGAGGAATACGACGAAAAGGGACGGCTGTGGCGCCAGCAGATCCTGAAGGTGAAATCGGCCGGCCCGTACATCGGCAAGATGTCGCTGACCAGCCGCAAGTTCTTTTTCATGGCGAGCTACGACCTGGACCGCTTTCGGGAGTTCATCAGGAGCGAGGGATTCGCCACCACCTATGACGTGGACGCCGACACCATGAACCGGCTGCTTACTGATGACATCGCACTCATGGAATTCGGCGACCGGATGATCCGCCAGATCATGTATGCGGAGAACACCATACCGATGAGACAGGACGCGCTGGAGACCCACCTGGGACGTCGGGTTAAAAACCGTGAAAATGATAATGTTTCTGGCGAGGTAGAACGTCCCGGCATGGCCGCCTATGACATGCCGGTCGACGGCGAAGATGAAAAGTCATATGATAACAAATAGTTATATGCAGCCTGGCGATTATTTGTAAAGATTTTGTAGTCCTCAGATTTATGGCAAACCCCAAATAAATCTGTTTCATAACCACGCGGGTGGCCGTTACGAGCGTGCGGCGGGGGATATTCTCAGGCATGACGGGGGGGCCGCCGGGTAATTGGCAAGTTAACATATAAAATACAATGGGTTATACGATATATAGTATTCTGTATTTTTACATTTCACTCTACCTATTGAATATATTACTTATTATTCATTATGTTGCTATATACGTTCCCGGCCCGGAGGCGCGTCAGCCGACGCTTCCTCATGTCAGGGAATCTCGATCCGTACCGCCACGGTGACAGGGTGAATCTTAGTTCCACTGCAAGCGTCCCGAGGTAGAAGGTCGTACTGTCGCAGCAGGAATCGTTTGCCGTCTGTCTCCATGCCGTGTGCCCGACTGGCTGGAGACGGCTGCTTGTATAGTTGCGCTGCAAAATTTACCATTGCCAGCCGCGCATCTGGGATGCAAAGAATAATCAGGAGGGATGAATGAATCGTACGATGCATAGCCGTCGGGTGTCCTTGGCGGCCTGGTCACTGCTGATATTCCTCGTCGCCTTCACGACCGGGTGCGCAACGGAGTCACACCAGACTCTGGTCCCCGAAACCGTGGCAACCTACGGCACCGCGTATAGCGGTCAAAAATACGTCATCGTTGTCGGCAAGTTTCAGAACCGGTCGACGTATATGCAGGGGCTGTTCTCGACCGGGTCCGACAGGCTGGGCAGTCAGGCCAAAACCATCCTGAAAACCCATCTGCAGCAGACCAACCGGTTCATTGTCGTTGACCGCGACAACATGGACGAAATCGCCCGCGAGGCGGACCTGCGCGGCATTCAACAGCATCTGAAGGGGGCACATGTCGCGATAACGGGCGATGTTACCGAATTCGGCAGGAAAACGACCGGTGATCACCAGCTGTTCGGCATCCTGGGATCCGGCAAGCAACAAACGGCCTACGCGAAAGTGGCCCTGAACGTCGTGGATGTCGCGACCTCCACAATCATCTATTCGGCGCAGGGCGCCGGCGAGTATCAGCTGAGCAACAGGGAAGTCATCGGTTTCGGTGGTACCGCAGGCTATGACGCGACCCTGAACGGGAAGGTGCTGAATCTTGCCATCACCGAGGTGGTCAACAACCTGGTCAAGGGGCTGGAAAACGGTGAGTGGTCGCCGGGTAGACCGCAATAATGAAGAAAATGTCCTGGAAACCGGTGGCCAGTCTGGCCGCGGCGGCGATCCTGTGTGGTTGCGCCCAGACCAAAGCACCGCTCTACCGGTGGGGTGCCTACGAGGGCCTGATCTATGACATGTATGCGCATCCGGGTGAGGCGGAGCCCGGTGAGCAGATCACCCGGCTGACGGCGGATATCGAGAGGGCACAGGCCGAGAGCAAACGGGTACCGCCCGGTGTGCACGCGCATCTCGGCTACATGTACTACATACAGGGAAATGAATCCGCAGCCCTGCAGGAATTCACCACCGAACGCGAATTATTCCCCGAGTCCGCCACGTTTGTCGACGGCATGATCAGCCGGATCAGGAAGGAATGAAAACATGAACTACCGGTACCTGTGCCCGGCCATGCTGCTTCTGGTCTCGGTAATCGCCGGTTGTGCGACCAACAAGCCGCAGCCCTACGACTATTCGGCCTACAAGCAGCACACGCCCAGGTCTGTTCTGGTCATCCCGCCGCTCAACAACACGGTCGAGGCGGATGCCCCGTATGTCTACCTGTCGACGATTACCCGGCCGCTGGCAGAATGCGGCTACTATGTATTTCCCGTGGCCGTCATCGATGCGTTCCTGAAAGACAACGGAATGCCGACGCCTGGCGAGATGAATGCTGTGCCGCTTGACAGGATTCGCGATGTCATCGGCGCCGATGCCGTCCTGTACGTGACCATCGAGGAGTGGGGGCAGAAATACAGCGTACTTTCATCGACCACTATCGTGAAGACGAGGGCCAGGCTCGTCGATGTTCGCACGGGGGAAACGCTGTGGGACGGAACGGCGCAGGCGGCGGAAGGTTCGGGTGACGGCGGCGGCAGCCTGCTGGGCATGGTGGTGGCCGCCGCGATCGACCAGGTCGTGGATTCGGCGACCGACCGGACGCACGGCCTGTCCAGCCTGGCGAACAGCGTGATGGTCTTCAGCTCCAACAAGGGATTGCCGTACGGTCCCTATAATCCGGAATCGACGACTGATCCGCGCAGGTAGCCGTGCTGAAGCCGTTCGCTGGATTCAGGATACAGCCGGGGTGTCCCAACGGGAGCGGTGTACCGCCGGGCGTCGCTCCCCGCGGGGCAGGCTAGCAGCCTGACTGCACGCCGCTGTGCCGGTCGTCGGTCGACCGGGTGGCGATGACCGCCTCGATGGCGGCCCGGATGCCGGCCGCGTCCAGTCCGCACGCGGCAAGCTGCTGCTGGTGGCTGGCGTGCCCGATGAAGGTATCCGGGATACCGAGGTTGAGGACGCGGTTGCCGGTGCCCAATCTCAGCAGAACCTCGTTCACCGCGGACCCGGCGCCGCCCTGCACGGCATTTTCCTCGACGGTCACCAGCATCTCGTGTTCCCGGGCCAGGGTAGCGATCATCGCGACATCCAGTGGCTTGACGAAACGCATGTTGACCACAGTGGCGTCGATGTGACCGGCGGCGTCCAGTGCCGCCGCCACCCGGCTGCCGAAGGCCAGGATGGCGACCCGGCTGCCGCGCCGGCGCAGTTCGGCCTTGCCGATCGGCAGCGTCTCCAGTCCCTGCGCGGGCACGACGCCCGGGCCGGTGCCGCGCGGGTAGCGCACCGCGGCCGGGCCCGTGTGCCGGTAGGCGGTGCTCAGCATGAGCCGGCACTCCGCCTCGTCGGCCGGCGCCATCACGACCAGGTTCGGGACGCAGCGCAGGTAACCGAGATCGAACACCCCGGCATGCGTGGCGCCGTCCGCGCCCACCAGTCCGGCGCGGTCGATGGCGAAGGTGACATCGAGGTTCTGCAGCGCAATGTCGTGGATCAGCTGGTCATAGGCACGCTGCAGGAAGGTCGAATAGATGGCGACCACCGGTTTCAGGCCTTCGCAGGCCATGCCGGCGGCGAATGTCAAAGCGTGTTGCTCGGCGATGCCGACATCGAAATAGCGCTCGTTGAAGCGCCGCGCGAAATCCACCAGGCCTGAACCCTCGCACATGGCGGGCGTGATGCCGATGAGGCGTGGATCGCCGTCGGCCATGTCGCACAGCCAGTCGCCGAACACGCGGGTGTAGGTCATGCCGCTTGCCGCCTTCTGCTCGCCGGTGGCGCGATTGAACGGGGTCACGCCGTGATAGACGCAGGGGTCCTGTTCGGCGTGGGGGTAACCCTTGCCCTTGCGCGTGACCACGTGCAGGAAATTGCGCCCGCTCAGCTTGTGCATGTTGCGCAGGGTGCTTACCAGGATCGGCAGGTCGTGGCCGTCCAGCGGTCCGATGTAGTTGAAGCCGAGTTCCTCGAACAGCGTGCCGGGCAGGATCATGCCCTTGATGTGTTCTTCCCAGCGGCGCAGGAAGTGCTGTGCGCCGGGCAGGCGTGTGAGGGCCTGTTTACTGCCCTGGCGGATACCGGTATACATGCGACCCGACAGTAGCCGCGAGAGGTGGTTGTGCAGTGCACCGCGATTCGGCGAGATCGACATTTCGTTGTCGTTGAGCACCACCAGCAGGTCGCAGTCCTGGTCGCCTGCATTGTTCAGGGCCTCGAAGGCCATGCCGGCGGTCATGGCGCCGTCGCCGATCACGGCCACGGTCTTGCGCCCGCTGCCCTGCTGCCGGGCGGCGACGGCCATGCCGAGCGCGGCGCTGATGGAGGTGCTGGAGTGGCCGGCGCCGAAGGCATCGAACTCGCTCTCGCCGCGCGACAGGAAACCGCTCAGGCCGTCGCGCTGGCGCAGGCTGTGCATGGCATCGCGCCGACCGGTGAGGATCTTGTGCGGGTAGGCCTGGTGGCCGATGTCCCATATCAGGCGGTCGTGGGGCGTGTCGAACACGTAGTGCAGGGCGATGGTCAGTTCCACCGTGCCGAGTCCGGCCGCGAGATGCCCGCCGGTCGCGGAGACCGATTCCAGCAGGAATTCGCGCACCTCGGCCGCCAGCTGTACCAGCTGCACGTCGCTGAAGCCGCGCAGGTCAGCCGCTGTATGGATGGTCTTGAGGAGCTGGTATGTGTGTGGCATGGCGAACCCGGAAGGGGATTTTAGCAAGGCGGGCCATAAAAAGCTGCACGGCGGCAGTTCCGGCCGCGCATGCCGGTGGACGGAGCGTCCCGTGCCGGCGCGAAGGTGCCCATAACTACAGGGGGAGTGTGGGAAAGTACGGGTTATGATGGACGATCGCCGGTCACACGCAGGCACGTGCGACCGGCCCGGCTCAGGCATCCTTCAGCATCTGTCCCAGCTGGAGGGGGGCACGGCGTTCGTCCTGCTCGTGCCAGCGCCGGAACACGTCGACGCCGGCCTCGAGGAAACGGTGCTCGTCCGCGTTGTCCTGGAAACCCTGCAGGCGTTCGCTGATGCTTCCCGTCTCGTTGATGGGCATGTTGAAGTAACGGTCGATGAACGCCACGAACAGGCCCAGTGTCTGCGTTTCATCCAACCCGTAGCGGCGCGCGAGGTATTCGATGGCGCCATAGTGGAACGCCATCACCTTGAATTGCTTGGCGGGGTAGCGGCCGAGGTCATCGCGGTCCACGCCCATGATGGTGGCGGTTGTGAAGCGGGCCATGATCCTGTTGATTTCCTCGATCGGGTCCGGCGGGCGCGGTTTCCTCTCGAACAACCAGTCGAACAGTCGCATGCCCGTCACAGCCAGCGCCGGACGCGGCGCTTGTAGTCGAGGTAGGACTGACCGAACCTGTGTTCCAGGTAGCGCTCCTCGCGGGCCACGGCATACCGGGAAATGATGAGCATCGTGACCGGCGTCAGCAGCAGGATCCACAGGGTATCCAGCCAGAACGCGACGGTGATCTGTGCCAGTGCGAGCGTGAGGTACAGCGGGTTGCGCGAGTAATGGTAGGGTCCGTCGGTGATAAGGACGCTGTCCGGCTCATCCGGCCGCACCTCGGTATCGGCGTGATGGTACTTGAGCAATGCCCAGAACGCGATTCCGCAGGCGATGCAGAACACCCCGATCCCGATGAGCATCCCCGGCAGGTCGGCGGGCATCGGCAGCGGGTGCAGCCGGTTCAGCATGATCCCGCCGAGTATGCCGGCCGCGATGATCAACGTCGGGTTGATGTTGACGCCCGGGCCCTGCGTGTCGGTTTCCGGTGCCTCGTTCACGGAATATTTTCGTCGACGAAACGTCTGACGTTTTTCGCGTTGATGATCTGTGTACCGTCGCAGTTGAACTGCATGTGTACGATGCCCTGGACCATGCATACGGTGATATTGCGCAGGTAGTATTCCTGCATCTCGCGCAATGCCCTGAGCGAGGCGAATACCGCGTTGATCTCCTCACGGCACAGCGGTTGCCAGCTACCCGAGCGCCGTTCGAGTATGCTCTGCCAGTATCCCGGCAGGCGCTGGTAGAAACGGGTCGCGCGCAGCGCTTCGTAGAGTTCGCGCATAAGGTCGATCTTGTCTTCAAACGTTATGGTCGGGAAGTGGCGCTCGATGTAGTGCCGGTCGGCGAGCTTTTCGCCGGCATGGATTTCCGAACGCAGCGGGTCGAAAATAGACAGCGTGCGTATTTCGCCGCTGTTGAAGCCGACATAGACGCAGTAGATGCCGCGGTTGAGCATCATGTCATCGAGGTTGGAGGCGATGATGTCGATGATGCCGTCCATGCTGCTGCGATGACGTTCACGCTGCAGCACCGTCTCGCGCAGGGAAGGATCGCCCTTGAGGCCGACCTGCAGCGTGTCGGCATTCAGGCCGGCCGCGCTGACGATACTCTCCTTGAGTATCTGCTCCTCGATGGTGTTGTTACTGTGCTCTATCATGATCACACCGGTACCGCGGTTACCGTCGCGGGCCGTCTGGCTCAGCCCTCACGCGGACCCGCGAAATACCAGATGATCAGGCCGAGCAGCGGCAGTACGAGCACCAGGACGGTCCACATTGCCTTGCGGCCGGTGCTCGCGGCGCTCTGGAATATATTGAGTATCGCCCACACGTCCGCGGCCAGCAGCAGTACACCTGCAACACTTCCCGTTTCCATCGCTCTAGTCTCCCGCGCGTTCCCCGTCCGGCGCGGCGGCCGCCTCCATAATCGGGTGCGGTTTCCGGTGGGATCGGTTATGCAGCATGATATCCATTCCGGTTTTCAGCGCAACCAGCGCCAGCAGGAGACCCAGTGGTGAGCCCAGTTGCCTGACCAGAAAGCCGCCGGCGATCACCGCCACGTGCAGTACGACGATGCGCCGGTAGGGCGCCGTCATCAGCTGCCTGACCGTGGTATGGCGGTATTCCCCCTGCCCGATAAACAGCAGCAGGAACGAGGCGCCGTGGCTGATCAGCAATGCCAGACAGCCCCAGAGAAGCTGTTCGGGGGCCGCCGCCAGTAACTGCCGGGCCAGCATGAGGAACTTTTCGATCATGACCAGCGGGCCGGGCCAGTGGCCTGTTACGGCGGGGAGGTCGTCGAGACCGGCGAATCGTGTGAGCTTGAGCACGAACAAGCCGTGGATGGCGCAGAAGCCGCCATAGTGCACGCAGAAGAACGCGACACGTGGCAGGGCGTCCAGCTTCCCGACCGTGAACATCCTGAGTACGGTATAGGCACCGGTGATCAGGTTTTCCGCCCAGTACAGCACGACGACGGCGCCCACGTCCCAGTCCAGCCAGAGTACACCGAACAAGGGCAGCAGATTGGCCAGCAGCAGTGCGAGCTGGGGCAGATCGAAACGGTAGGAGCGCGTCCCGGTCAAGCGCCGACTCCCGCCGACCGTGCGCCGCAACGGCCGGCCGGGCCGGTTTTCATGGCGCCCGCTTCCAGTTCTCGTCGTCGCGTATCACCTCGTATGCCGCCCAGCGGGCGAATTCGGCACGCGACAGGACGCCGGAGGTGCGCAGGCCCCGGCCGGCGACGACCTTGAATACCACCATGTCCCGGTCCGGGTCGGTATGCGGCGATTCATCGACGACCTGGCGCACGGACCAGTCGGCGCCGAAATCCCCGTTGCCGTAGCAGTGGCCGAGTCGCACACGCCCGGGTGCAATTCGTCGTTGTTCGGCCTGGCCGGTGGCCAGTTCGTAGATGCGCAGCAGGTCGTGTTCCGAGACATCGATATAGGAATCGATCTGCGCGAGCGCAGCGACCAGGTCGGCGTGTTCGATGGGCGATTTCTCGCCACCACCCGTGGGTTCGTCTTCCACCACCAGCCAGGCCGGGTAACGGCGCCACTTGAACAGATAGTTGAATGCGACCGCCACCAGCAGGATGACCGCTACGTTTTCAAGCACGGGCGTGAGCACGAAACCATAGCCCAGCGCATGCGTGGCATCCCCGCCGATCACCGCGGCGAGTGCGGTGGCGCCGCCCGGCGGGTGGATGCAGCGCAGGTAATACATGGCGCCGATGGCCAGCCCGACCGCGAGGCTGGCCGCAGTGAAGGCATGCGGTACCAGCAGGAAACTGGTCACGCCGATCAGCGCGGAGACGAGATGGCCGCCGAGGACATTCCAGGGCTGGGACAGCGCGCCGTGCGGCACCGCGAACAGCAGCACGGCGCTGGCGCCCATCGAGGGCACGATCAGCAGCGCCTCCCCCACGCCGAGGTGGTACGCCGACACCGCCAGGATGGACAGGATCGCAACGCCGCCACCCAGCGCCGAAACCAGCCGCTCGGTATGGCTGACCGAGCCTGGCGTGAAGTCGAGAAGGCGTGTGAACAGTGACACCACCGGAGTCATTCACCCGGCATGAGACTGTTGGCCGGCCCGCCCGGTACATCTCCGGCGCACGCAACGACAGCGGCCGGCAGGAATCTGGTAATCATGACCATTCCTTCCCGTTACTAAAGGGTCCGCTCCCGCCCGGGATCGCGTGCCGGCTCAGAAGCCCAGTTGCTTACGGATCCTGGTCGCGTCCTGCAGGGCCTTGTCCACGTCTTCCGACAGGCAGTTGAAGTGGCCCATCTTGCGGCCGGGCCGCGCCTCGTGCTTGCCGTACAGGTGCAGGTGCGCGTACGGCTCGCGGAGTATTTGCTGCCATGCCGGTGCACCGTTGTTCCAGATATCGCCGAGCAGGTTGGTCATGACGACCGGAATGAACAGGTCTCCGGCGCCCGGCTGCAGCCCGCACATGCAGCGCACCTGCTGTGCGAACTGAGAGGTCACGCAGGCATCCATGGTGTAATGGCCGCTGTTATGTGGCCGTGTCGCGATCTCGTTGATGAGCAGTGCGCCGTCACGGGAGACGAAAAATTCCACGGCCAGTACCCCGCAATAGTTCAGTGCAGCGGCCAGGCGGCGGGCCATGTCGATGGCGCGTTCGCTTATGCCGGCATCGACGCGGGCCGGTACCAGCGTGGTGTCCAGTATCCCGTTCACATGCCGGTTTTCGCCGACCGGGTAACTGACCATCTCCCCGTCGATACTGCGTGCAACGATTACCGAGACCTCGCAGGCGAGTTCGACGACATCCTCGAGTATGCAGCTCCTGCCGCCCAGCTGTTCGAATGCGGCTTCCGCCTGTTCCAGGGTGTCGACCTGTACCTGCCCCTTGCCGTCATAGCCCATGGTAGCCGTCTTGAGCAGGAGCGGCGGGTCGAGTTCGGCAAAGGCGTCCTCGAGGTCGCCAATCTCGTAGATCGCGGCGAACGGCGCCGTGGAGAGGTCATGCTCCTGGAAGAAGGTCTTTTCACGGATGCGGTCCTGGGCGATGCGCACGGCGCCGGCGTTCGGCCGCACCGGGCAGAATTGAGCCAGGTACTCGAGGCTGTCGGCAGGAACGTTTTCGAACTCGGTGGTAACGGCGGCGCATTCGTCGCCCAGCATCTGCAGGCCGGCGTGATCGCTATAGCCGGCCTGGATATGCTGGCCGGCGACACGGCCGGCCGGGCTGTGCGGGTCGGGATCGAGCACCACGACGTTGTAGCCCATGCCGTGCGCGGCCAGCGTGAACATGCGGCCGAGCTGGCCGCCGCCCAGTACGCCCAGTGTTGCGCCTGGTAGGATCATGACAGCGGCGGCAGCTTCATTTCGAGTACGCTGGTCTCCAGATCCTTGCGAAAGCTATCCAGACGGGTGGAGAGTGCGCTGTCATTGATGGCCAGGATGCTGACGGCGGTGAGCGCCGCGTTGGCGGCGCCCGCCTCGCCGATGGCAAAGGTCGCCACGGGTATACCCTTCGGCATCTGCACGATGGACAGGAGGGAATCCATGCCTTTCAGGTAGCGCGACGGTACCGGTACGCCGAGCACCGGCAGGCTGCACTTGGCTGCCAGCATGCCGGGCAGGTGGGCCGCGCCGCCGGCGCCGGCGATGATGCAGGCAAGCCCGCGTTCACGCGCGCTCCCCGCGTACTCGAACAGCAGGTCGGGCGTGCGATGGGCCGATACGACACGTTGTTCGAACGGGATCTGGAACTGAACCAGTACCTCCGCAGCATGCTGCATGGTGTCCCAGTCGCTGTTACTGCCCATGACCAGGCCCACGCGTGCGGCTTCGCTCATGTTGCTATCCATCTGTAGTGGAAGTGAAAGCACGCCATTCTAGCACTCTATCCGGTGCCCGAAACAGGTGAGACGGGGCGATTTTTCAGGCCACGTGCCCCCGGTTGCCGGCTTCTGCCTGTACAATGCGCACATTTCGCCCTCCGGAGCCCGGAATGCTGGATGCCCTGTACGAGTCCCGACTGACCAGCCTGCCGCTGCTGATGCGCGGCAAGGTGCGTGACATCTATGCCGTGGATGACGACCACCTGCTTATCGTCACCACCGACCGGCTGTCGGCCTTCGACGTGGTGTTGCCGGACCCCGTGCCCGGCAAGGGGGCTGTGCTGACGGCGGTGTCGAATTTCTGGTTCGGATTCACGCACGATATCGTCGCCAACCATCTGGCCGACCTGCCCCTGGAAGCGGTACTGCCCGACCCGGCGGAACGCGCCCCGGTGGAGGGCAGGGCCATCGTCGTGAGGCGGCTCGCGGCACTGCCAGTGGAGGCGGTCGTGCGCGGCTACCTCATCGGATCGGGCTGGAAGGATTACCAGGCCAGCGGTACGGTATGCGGCATCGCACTGCCGCCCGGCCTGCGGCTGGCTGAGCGCCTGCCGGCGCCGATCTTCACGCCGTCGACCAAGGCGGATGCCGGTGAGCATGATGTCAATATCGATTTTTCACGCACCTGCGAGTTGCTGGGCAGCGAACGCGCCGCGCGCGTGCGCGATGTGAGCCTCGAGATCTATTCCACCTGTGCGGCCTATGCCCTGGAGCGCGGCATCATCATCGCCGACACCAAGTTCGAGTTCGGGCTCGACCGGCAGGGGGGGCTGGTACTGATCGACGAGGTGCTGACGCCGGATTCCTCGCGTTTCTGGCCGGCCGACAGCTACCGGCCAGGGGTCAGCCCGTTCAGCTTCGACAAGCAGTTCGTACGCGACTACCTGGAAACCCTGGACTGGAACAAGACCGTGCCGGGCCCGCACCTGCCGGTTGAAATCCTGGAGAAGACCGCTGCGAAATACCGCGAGGCGCAGCGGCGGCTGACGGGCGGGCAAGCCGACCGGGTGCGGTAACGGGGCGCATTCGTGTCCGTTTGTCCATGGACCGCGTTCCTTCCCGCGCCTACAGGTAGCGTGCAGCTGTGTATCGCCGGCGCGGTATTTAATGACGCCTGCAAACGCGCTACGGTATGAGATGGTGGGATGGAGAGGAAACGGATAATGTATGGCTTCAATATATCATTGACAGGCGACATGCAGGGCGTACGCGACAAGGTCGCAGCCGAGCTGCAGAGGGAAGGTTTCGGTGTTCTGACCGAGATCGACGTGGCGGCGACACTGAAGAAAAAGCTCGGCATCGAGCGCAGGCCCTACCTGATCCTCGGCGCCTGCAACCCGGTGCTGGCCAACCAGGCCCTCGAGGCCGACCCCGACATCGGCCTGCTGCTGCCCTGCAACGTGGTGCTGCGCGAGGAAGAGGATGGCTCCATCACGGTCGGTTTCATGGACCCGGCGGCCGTGCTCGGCCTGGTCGACAGGGCGGGCGTCGCACGGCTGGCCGGCGAGGTGCGCGGCCGGCTGGAACGGGTCAGGGATGCGCTGCTGAAATAACGCCGGTGCCGTGCCGCGACGGTACGGGTCTCGTTACCGGGCAGGCGGTGGAGCCGCGTACTGATGGTTCATGCCGCTTTCTTTTTTCTGGCTGCTCCGGTGAGCCCTAGCAGTCCGGAACCGAAGAGCCAGACTGCGGCCGGCACGGGCACCGCGGTGATCGACCCCGAAAAGCTGGTGGATGTGGTTGTGGAGTTGGTGGTAAACAGGTCTGTAAGCGACATTGGGGAAGTGAACTGGAATGTCGCCGTGTTGACTCCGGAGCCCGCATTGAGCAGGGCGAGGAGGTCGCCGTTCGAACCACCGTAGGCGATATTGCCAAGATTTGCCGTACCCATCGTGTTCAAGCTTCCGGCCGTGCCAAACGTCGCGATATCGACCCACATCAGGTCAGCGGTCAGAGTGAAAAAGCCATCGGATATACTCAACGTACCCGTGCCGCTGACATTGGCCGTTTCCAGAGAGCCAATTGATGTGATGGTCCCGACTCCGAAGGTGCCGCTGATACCCCCAAGAAAGCCAGTGGCTGTCCCGGAGGTTATTTGTAGGCTGTCGCCGGGACTGAAGCTGAAGCACCCGACCGTTCCGCTTCCACCGCAGTTATCCGTCGGGTCGATTATGATGCTTTTGCCGGACATGTTTGAGTAATCGAACGTTACCGCCGCGGCCGGTGTGACATAAAGGGAAGCGATGGCGGCGCAGACCGCTGCCAACAGATAGATGGTTTTCATGAGCTGAGGATCTCCGTAAATCCTTGGTTTGCGTCCGTTGTTATTCGACTCTCACAGCTCTGGCGGCCGTTTCGGATTGCCACAAACATCAAGCAATATTTATACCGTCAGATGATTTGCTTCTCTTTTCATGAGGATGCCCGATAACCGGAAATAAGCGGCATTCGATTTTTGTAAACTCTCCCAGACACGTTTCTTGATTTTCAGACACATCGCTATCGCAACGGAACGTTGGTTCAGCCAGTCCGGGGGGTGCTACGGGTTTGAGAAGGCCACAGAGGCTGCGAATGCAGGTGACCTGGTCGTTCGGGCAGGCGGACGGGATTGCTGTCCCGGTCCGCCTCTACGGGTCGGGAAGGACATGCAGGTTGTTGGCGCCTATCCCACATTTCCCGCGGTCGCGACCGCAGGGAGTGGGAGACAGGTGCCGGGCCCCTGGTGATACAGCCGATAGCCTGTCCCTCTGCATTGGTTGGCGGCCGGACACCTGAGTGAATCACCCGTGTGTCCGCTGCTACTTCGATACCGGCCTGTGAAGCAGACAACGTCGGCAAGAAGTCATACATTAGGGGTGGTTACGTCCCTGCGCCTGAATAGGGCGGTACTGATCGATGCGTCGGGTGTTTGTTTGATCTCCACGGACGCATCACGTCTGCAACCTCGTTCCAATGGGAATCCAACGCTGCAGTTGACCTGTATAGTAATTTTCCACCGGCTAACCTAGAATTTCCCGCGGTGCCATGAAATTCATGGCTGACGGCTAATTAACAACAACCGGGTGTCATGATGAAAGCTACATTGAAGGTACTGACGGTGTGTGCAATGGCAGGCGCTTCCCTTTTGATCTCGACCAGTGCCGGTGCCTGGTGGAGTAATGACCACGATGACTGGGATGGGCCATGGGGCTATCCTGGCTACGGTGGCTGGGGTGGCTACCCGGGTTACTACGGGGGCTGGGGCGGCTATCCGGGCTACCACGGCGGCTGGGGCGGCTACCCGGGCTACGGCGGCTGGGGCGGCTATCCGGGCTACGGCGGCTGGGGCGGCTATCCGGGCTACGGTGGCTGGGGGCTGGGCGTCCCTGAGGTCATATACACCCAACCGCAGGAATCCAGCAAAAGTTACACCATCAAGTAACAAGAATCAGGATCTCAACGCCCAGGGCAATTGATATTCTAAAGCCTCGTTTTTTACCAATCCCGTCATCCGGCGAAGGCCGGAATCCAGGAGATCAGCCGCACGGCTGGATTCCGGATCGCGCCCGCCAGGCGGGCTTGTCCGGAATGACAACAGGTTAATACGCGAAATATGTACGGGACAGCACACTAGAAAAAAATGAATAGTTTACAAATGGCTCACCAACACTTCCATTGAATGCGAGAGCAAACCAAAGAAATAGACCTAAGAGGATAGGTTCGAATCCCATGTTTCGTGTCAACCTGACTACAATTCGACGAACGCATGGTCGTAAGAAACGCGCAGCGCATGTGTTGATCGGATCTGGGTTTCCGGATCCGCATCCAACTGGATGAAGCACGAGTACGGTACTTTCCTTCCCTGCGGGCCGATATTCTGTACCTCAGATCAGAATCGTTTACTGTTATTCAGCATTCATCGAACTGGTCGCTTTTCGTCCGGCTGTCCCGATCAATCCCAGCAGGCCGGAAACGAAGAGGTATGCAGCGCCGGGCAGAGGTATGCCGGAAACCGTCCAGCTGCCCGGAATATAACTCAGGGATGCGGCAATCGTGACAGGCTGTGTGCAGGTGCCGGCGATTACGGCGGTACAGGACCCGATGCTACCCCCATCCCGTACGAACACGGCGTCATTTTCGGTCACCAGGCGTCCCGCCGTATCACCGACAGCGGTCGGGCTTGGGAATTCGGTCCTCAAGTCTACATACCAGTTCACAATGTTTCCCGAGGCATCCGTCCAGAACTCGAATATCCCCGACTCGATACTGCCTTGTGTGAAGACCGTCAGTCCGTCGCCGAATGTGAAGCTTGCGGGCGTGACCGCGGCGGCGGCGAGATCCGGCGCCAGCGGCGCTGGGAGGACCATCGATCCCGAGACGCGCATGGTGCTGTCGTATATTGAGTAGATCGGCGGCAAGAAATCCACGTAGGTATTTCCCGTGTAGGTGTACACGACCGAGCCGCAGGCGGATGAGACGGCGAACAAACCGGCGCTTGCCGCGGCAAGCAGGCATGATAGTTTCATGATGTTATCCCAGGAGTTCGGTTATGTCGTTTATCATGATTTATTCCCGGCCCTTGCGGCCGCCAGGCTGACAGCTTCATTCAGGATTGCGGGAGTACGGGAGCTGTCCGCATCCGGGCGCTATGCAATGACAGGGCCGTGTCGTAATCGTAATTCGTATCACTTGCAGCCCGGGACACCCCAGCAACGCGGATTCCGTGTATCCAGCCGCCGGAAGCCACGGTTGTTTGCGTCAGCGGGAATCAGGCTCAGAGGAAGAAGTAACTCAGTCGGCACACCGTTCACGTGTGGCGGTTTGGCAGCAGGCGCCGAATGCTGCCCTTTACCCTTGCCAGTCCAGTCCCATGGCTTTGAAATACAACACTATGCAATGATGAATCATATGTCACTAAGGCAAAAGTATTAGCCGATCCCGGTGCCGGTAATGTCCCGCATACATCCCGGTTGTGGGCCATGCCGGCCTGCCCTGCACCCGGGCGAGATGGACCTTCTGCCGCAGCAGTATGCGGCCGATCAATGGTAGCATCAGATTGCCCGGCGAGTGGATCGCCTGGGCTTGACGTCGACGCTTGCAGTCGCCTGGATTCGCCTCCCGGGGGGAGACTGCAATACACTGATTAAAAAAGGAACTTAAGGATGCCGGGTGCCGACGTAGGTAATCCGGGCGGTTTGCGGCTATGATCGTCCTACTGCATGGAGATCCCCCGAGCCATGAATCTGCCCCGCCTTGCCGTCGCCTACGACACCCGCGCCGAGCCGCTGCGCAAGCGTGCGCCCACGCACGACGAGCACGGCAGGCCGTTGAGCGACTTCATGATGCTGATCCCCGGCCTGCGCGACAAGCCGCGGCACCTGATCGAACACGCCATCCAGGACATGCACATCGCGCTCACGCATTTCGGCGACGCCGTCGTGTTCGCCGAGTTCAACATCAGGCTCAACCTGCTATGGGTGTCTATCCGTCCCATCCAGGGTATCCGCTTCGAGATCGCCGGCGCGATCCAGCGCCACGTGCCCGAGGCCAAGCTGGTCTCGCATATCTAGATGCCGATCCACACGCACGCCGTGCTGATGCTGGAGGGCGTTTCGGGTGCGCTGGTCGGTGCGGTCCTGTTCTACCTGCTCGGATCGCTGCTGACGCGGCGCTGGATGCGTATCGATGCCTACCAGCTCGCCCTGTCCATGGCAGTCGCCTTCCCGGTCGCTATCGTATGCGAGGTTTACCTCGGCAAGTCCTACCAGCTGCTGACTGGTACTCCGCTCTGGCAATACCGTGTCTGGCCGATTCACGACGGCTATACATCGACGCTGAATTTTATCGTCTGGCCTGTATACGGCTATTATCTGTACGTGCTGCACCAGGTGTTGCATGCGCGGCGCATCTGCATACGTCCGCACTGGCTGCAGGGCATCGCCGCCGGTCTGGACGGCCCCCTGCTGGAGATCCTTGCCAACGGATTCTTCCTGCTGTTCTACGGCACCTTCTATTTCTATTACCTGCCGGGTGACCTGCGCCACTACAGTTCCGTCCGGGTAATACCCCTGTATATGATCATGGGCATCATCCTCACCCTGCTGCTCGGCTACCTGCAACAGCGGCCGCCGCGCTGGCGCTACCCCGTGTTCTTCTACCTCGCGGGCGTGGGGTTCGTACTGGCGGGCTAGAGCGCCTGCGCGAAATACTCCGCGAGGAATTCATCGAAAGACTGCAGGTCGGACTGCTCCACCGCCTGCTGCGCTTCCAGCGATTGCAATACGCTCTGTTCGAACAGGCGGGTTTGGGTGGTATCGGGTGCGCGTTCCAGGAAATAGCGCTGGTGTTGCTCGGACATGCGTTTGGCGAAATGGAAATAACCTTCGCCGTTCTTGTCCATTTCGGCCAGCACGCGCGCCGAGCAGGTCAGGTCGGGATCCCCGATAGCCGCGTCCTGTGCCTGCAGCGCGTCGCGATAAGGCGTGCCGCCTGTATGTGCATCGAGCAGGTCGGCGCAGCCGGCCATGGACTCGCAGATCTCGTGTCCCCAGTGCTGAAGGGACAGGGCGTCCCCGTTGTGTGTCAGGGAGAGCCCGGGTTCGCGCCCGCGATAGCACACCGCGTCGAGGTTGGCGTCGATCTCGCGACGTTCCCGGGCGCTGAACGGCGGGCTTTCCGCAAGCAGGCAGAACAGCATGAAGCTCTCCAGGAAATGGCACTGTGACTCGTTGATGCCGCGCGGGTCGAAGGGATTGATATCCAGCGAGCGCAGTTCGATATAGCGTACCCCGCGGCGTGCCAGCGCAAGTGTCGGTTTCTCGTTGCCGACGGGCAGCTGCTTGGGACGTACCGAACTGTAGTATTCATTTTCGATCTGCAGCATGTTGTCGTTGAGCTGACGGTATTCGCCGGCCACCTTCACGCCGATTTCGGAATAGCGCGCGCAGGGCGTGTTGATCGCACGTGTGAGGCTGGCGACGTAGGACTCGAGGCTGTCGTAGTCGGCCTTGAAGCCCAGCTCCGCCTCGCGCGAATTCTGGTAGCCGATGTCGCACATCCGCAACGAGGTGGCATACGGGCTGTAAAAGCTGTTCTCGTTGTAAACCTCGAGCCGGGTGGCCGGCTGGCCGCACAGGAATGACTTGCAGACCGCAGGCGAAGCGCCGAACAGGTAGGGTACCACCCAGCCGTAACGCAGCAGGTTTCGAATGGTCCGGAAATAGTGGTCCGAGATAAAGGCCTGCAGCGGTCGGGTATCCTTCTGCACGGCCTGCCACACCGGCCACATGTCCTGCGCAAACGAATAGTTGAAATGGGCCCCCGCGATAACCTGCATGACCTTGCCGTAGCGGTAGCCCAGGCCGCGCCGGTAGACCGTTTTCATCATGCCGAGGTTGGAATGGCCGTATTGCGCGATCGGGATACCGACCTCGCCCTGCACCACGCAGGGCATGCTCGCCGACCAGAGCAATTCGCTGTCGAGCCGCGAGTAGACAAACTGCTCAAGCTGCGCGAGAAAATCCAGCGCCGGCTGCGGCCCGACGAACGGGGGGGTGATCAGCTCCAGCAACGCCTCGGAATAGTCCGTCGTTATCCAGGGGTGCATGAGCGCAGAGCCCAGGCCGACCGGGTGCGGCGTATGCGCAATGGCGCCATCTTCCCCCACGCGCAGGTTCTCTTTCTCGATGCCCATCAGGCCGCCGCTGAACCCCTCGGGTCGCCTGTCCATGAGACGGGACAGCATGGGTGTCGGGATTGAAATCAAGGTGTTATATCTCCACGACGCAATGACGGCCGGGTCGCCATACTGCCGATGCAGGTTGATTTTCCGGGTTTGTGATGTATAAATATAATATAAACAAGCAAATACTGGACAACGCTCTGGCCGGGTAGCATAGTGGGGCGGCCGTGTCGTGTCAGACAGGATCAACTATAACGAGTTGCGGGACAGGGAATAAGCTTCCGGTTTACCGCCGACACGCACAACGGGTGGGTAGAACACTATGCCAAAAAAGAACAGGAACCTTAATCTTGAGGAACTCAAGGTTTCGTGTAAGAACTGTTCCCTGGCTGAACTGTGTCTCCCACACGGGATGACCGATGACGATATGGCCAAGCTGGATGCCATCATCGTTCACCATCAGCCGTTTCAGCCCGGACAGCACCTGTTCAGGCCCGGCGACAGGAGCCGTGCGCTGTTCGCGCTGCGTTCCGGGGCGCTGATGTCCTACTGTATCACCTCGGATGGCGAGGAGCAGGTGCTCGGCTTTACCCTGCCCGGCGAACTGACGGGTATGGATGGATTGAGCGGGGAGGCCTATACGAGCGCCTCGGTCGCACTGGAAACCTCCAGCATCTGCGAACTCCCGATCCACAAGCTGGAAGGTCTGTGCAACGATCTACCCGGACTGCACAGGCAGTTGATGTGCGTGATGGGCAGGGAGATCACCAATGATCAGCACATGCTGATGCTGCTCGGGAAGCGGACCGCCGAGGAGCGTCTGGCGTCCTTCCTGCTCAGCCTGTCGACGCGTTATCACCAGCGTGGCCTGTCGGCCACCGAATTCAACCTGCCGATGTCACGGCAGGACATCGGCAACTACCTGGGTCTGGCCATCGAGACTGTCAGCCGGCTGTTTGCGAACTTCCAGGAAAAGAAGATGGTGCAGGTCAACCGCCGGCGGGTGGTGATCACCGACCTCGACCGGATCAAGGGCATGGTCGAGCCCTGCGTACAGCGCAATGTCGCCATCAACCTCTAGCGGCCCTTCAGTATAATCGGTCGCTGCTGCGCTGACAGTCAGTTCTCGACCCTGCTCGCCAGATACCCCCGCAGTGCTTTCCGAGCGCTCGTAATACGCCACCCGGTTCCGCGTTCGCCGCGTTGCGCACGGATTTCCCGGACGGGCCGCCTGCCCGGTCACCCCGTGCTGTATTGCTGCCGCAGCACCGGCGGTGCGGCACCGTGTCAGATGACCTTGGAGTAGCTGGTGCCGGTGCTGCCGTCATGCAGGTAGCGGTCGAATACCATGCAGATATTGCGCACCAGCAGACGGCCCGCCGGCACTACCAGCAAGGTGTCGGCATCGAGCATCAGCAGGCCGTCCTGCTGCATGCCCTCCAGTTCACTGCACTCGCTACGGAAATAGTCGTGGAAGTCGAAATGCCAGGTCGATTCCAGCTTCGGAATATCCAGCCGGAAGTCGCACATAAGCCGCGAGATAATTTCGCGCCGTAACAGATCGTCCGGTTCCAGTTCGATGCCGCGTTCCAGCGGCAGTCGGCCGCTGTCGAGCAATGAGTAGTATTGGTCGAGGTCGCGTACGTTCTGGTTGTAGTTGTCACAGACACGTCCGATGGCGGACATGCCCATGCCGATCAAGTCACAATCGACGCGCGTGGAATAGCCCTGGAAATTGCGCTGCAGTGTACCGTTCTGCTGCGCAATCGCAAGCTCGTCATCGGGCCTGGCAAAGTGGTCCATGCCGATATAGACGTAGCCGGCGTCCGTGAGCTGCACGATGGTGTGCTGCAGAATGTCCAGTTTGATATCTGCGGACGGGAGGTCGGACGCGTTGATCCGGCGCTGCGGCTTGAAGCGCTCGGGCAGGTGCGCGTAATTGTAGACGGCGATCCGGTCCGGCTGCAGGGCGATAGTCTGCTCCAGTGTTGAGGCGAAGGTATCGACTGTCTGCAGCGGCAGTCCGTAGATCAGGTCCATGTTGATCGACTTGAAGCCGAGGCTTCGCGCGTGTTCCGTGATTTTGCGCGTCTGCTCCACGCTCTGGATGCGGTTGACCGCCGCCTGGATGTCGGGATCGAAATCCTGCACGCCCAGGCTCATCCGGTTGAAGCCGATCTCGCGCAGCGCGGCAATTTTCGCTGTGTCTACCGAGCGCGGATCGATCTCGATGGAATATTCACCGCCATCGTCGTTGCGCAGGGTGAAGTGACTGCGTGTCACGCGCATCAGATCCCGGCACTGTCCGATATCGAGAAATGTCGGCGTACCGCCACCCCAGTGCAGTTGTTCGACGATGCGATCGCGATCGAACAGCGGCGCTTGCAGTTTGATCTCCTTGTACAGGTGCAGGAGGTATTCGGCTGCGCGCCCGTGGTTCCTTGTGACTACCTTGGTACAGGCGCAATAGAAGCACACCGTGTCACAAAACGGTATATGGAAGTAAAGCGAAAGCGGGCGCGGTATCGGGTCTTCGTTGCTTGTGCAGGCCCAGCTCTTGTAGTCGTCCTCGCCTATACCTGTACGAAACTGTGCCACGGTCGGGTACGAGGTGTAACGTGGGCCGCTCCTGTCGTAACGCCTGATCAGTGCTGCATTAAAAATTATAGGCTGACTCATTTGCGTGCTGCATGGTCTGTCCAAAATTCAAGTCTTGGGATTCTCCACCCGGCATTTGCCGTTTATCTTGACATGAATCAAGCCGAAACCAAGTTGTTCGGACACCTGAAACAAACATCTGCGTGCAGCACCCGAAATGCGCGCGTTGTGTGCGTTTACGCCACAAGATGTGACAGGATGTCAGTAGCTGGCTCGCACGGCATGGCTGCCGGGATTCGCCGGGATGACGCGGGACACCTCGTCCTGCGCTGGCCGTTCCGTATGCAGCGGACGGTCAGGCGCTGAGGTCAGGCTGCCTCGCCTCCTCCGCCGTTCCCGCGCGGGAACAGTTCGCGCAGGTATTCGCCGAAGCCGCGGCAGGCGTCGTTGGTGGTGAACACGCCGGCGAGCTTGTCCTTGCGGGTGACGATCACCGAGCCGATGTGACGCTCCGCCATGTGCAGCAACACGTTGTCGAGCGGCTCGTTGATGTCAACGACATAGGCGTCGTGTATCAACATCTCGCGCACGCCCGGGTTGTAGCCCGGATCACCGGGTTTTTTACCCGCCCGCATGGACTTGATGTCGCGGTCCGATATGACGCCGACCAGCCTGTGGCTGTCCGTAACCGGCAGGTGGCGGACGTCGTGTTCGTCCATCAGCTCCAGTGCTTTGCTGACATCGGCGCCTATGTCGATGGAATACGGAAAGGGTGTCATCAACAGTTTCAGCTGCGGTGAGTGATTCATGTCGACTGGTCTCCGGGAATCCAGTGTATGACCGGTATAAATCTCCGTGAATGGTAGCAGAACAGGGGTGGCGTTAATATTATGCGCAGGCGCATGCATGCAACGCCGGCATGCCCGGCGTCGATACAACTATAGAGCGCCCTGGCGCAGCAGCGGCTATTTGTATAAACGGAAAAAAGCCGTGAATAGCAGGGTCGTGACGACGAGGCTGACGATCATTACGGGAAAGCCGCGGCGTAACCAGAGCATCGGTGTGATTCTGGCTTCGGGGATGGCGCAGCGCTCGGACTCGGTAACGCAGATGATGTTCGCCGTGGCACCGATGTGTGAACCGTTACCGCCCAGCCCGACACCGAGTGCCAGCGCCCACCACATGGGCGTGACGTTCACACCCTGCGTGTCCAGGCTGGCCACGATCGGTATCATGGTGACGGTAAACGGGATGTTGTCGACGACGGCGCTGAGCAGGGCCGCAGCCCACATCAGCAGCAGGCAGGCGATCAGCAGCATTTCGGGGTCTTTTGCGACAGCCGCCAGCTTGTAGCCGATAAGGCCGAGCAGTCCCGAGTGCTCCACGCCGCCGACGATGACGAACAGTCCGGCGAAGAATACCAGTACCGGCCATTCCACGTCCCTCAACAGCCGTTCCGGCTCCGGCCGCACCAGTGCCAGCGTCAGCGCGAGACCGATGAAGGTGACGAATGACGGGTATAGGTGCAGGTGATGGTGGATGAAAAAAAGCGCGATGATGAGGAGGAGTCCTGCCAGGACGAAGGCCAGCGTCCGGGGATCGCTGATGGCCTTGCTTTCATCCAGACCGACCTCCCCGCTGAAGTCCCTGGCCGGTACCAGTTCGCGGCGGAATTGGACCAGGATCATGCCGACCATGGCACACCAGACGACGGCGACGATCGGACCCATGTGGAACAGGAAGGTATTGAAGTTGATATGAGCGGCGCTGCCGATCATGATGTTGGGCGGGTCACCGACCAGCGTCGCGATACCGCCGATATTGGAGAGCATCGCCTCGGCCATCAGATAGGGCATCGGATTGAGTCCGATCATGCGGCAGATAAGTACGGTGAGCGGAGCGAAAATGATCACCGTGGTGACGTTGTCCAGTACCATGCTGATCACGCTGACCGCCAGGCACAGGTTCGTCAGCAGCAGGCGTGGTCTCGATGACAGCCTGGCGATGCGGATGGCCAGGTAATCGAAACCGCCGGTCCCCCTGAGCATGGAAACCATCATCATCATGCCGCACAGCAGCAGCAGGGTGTTCGCATCGATCGCCTTGAGAGCGGTCTCCTGGGTGTAGAAGCCGAAATACAGACCCGCGGCGGTCATCACCGATGCACCGATCACGGCGGCATGCATGCGGTGGATGACCTCGGAGAAAATGAGTACGTAGGCGGCAACCAGGATGCCGCCTGCCACCAGCATGTCGCTGTTCAGCGTCAGCGCCCCGTGTGCTGACATGAAGAGATTTCCAGCATGCGCTGTGCAATGGCCCAGATCGTGACGATGCCCAGGTAGCGGCTGCCGTCGGTGACGAACAGATAGTTGGCGCCTTGCTTCTCCATCAGGGCAACCGCCTTGGCCACGGCGGCATGCGGCGAGATCTCCGCCTTGCGTTCCGAGACAAACGGTTCGATAGGCAGGCCCAGCAGCTTATTGGTGTGCAGTTCCGGGAACTGCAGGCAAGCGGCCGAGTCGCCCAGCAGTTCGGCATAATTGACCATGACGTCCGGGATGCAGGCACGTCGCAGTGTCTCGCGAATCGAGAACCGGCCGGTGATGTTGCCGTTGGCGTCGACATAGGGGATGCCCGGCACGCCGTCCTGCAGGCAGGCCGCGAGACAATCCCGGACCGTCGTGCCGGGGCGCGCCACGCTGGTTGGCCGTATTATGTTTTCGAGTTTCATCGGCAGATACCGGGTGGTGGAACACCTTCGGGTGCTACGGGCAGGCGCACGCCGCTGTTGGCGGTTTTCATTATCGCGTGGCGCGGTATGTCGTGCAGGCGGCCGGTGACTGCGACAGCACTGCACGGGACAGGGCGCGCCGTGCTGCCGCATGATAGCAGCGCCGCGACCGGCATGAAAAACACCGGCACGCAGGCCGCAAGGTCAAACCGCCGTCTCGTGCTTGCACCCCTGTCATTGGCAGGCATGCACGACCGGCATGGCCGCCAGCCATTGGTAATAAAGATATTACAAGGAAAGTCAGTGGCTTGGGTGGGACGCGTCCGGCAGGCCACCCCTACCGGAACCTGCTTTCGAGCCCAGCGGTACGCGCGCGATGAGGGGACAGGTTCTGCGCGCCACCCGCGCTAGGGGTCGGCCTCGATCCCCAGCGCGATGCCGCGCGAACAGGTCTGCTCATCGTCGCGGGTGAATTCAAGCGATGCCAGCAGCATTTCATCGCCGCTGACCAACTGGGTCCGCCAGTCCCCACAGACACCGCACACCTGCCGCGAGGGCAGGGCGTCCGTAATGGCCCCGCATTGCCGGCAGCTGACACGCACCGGGATGGTCCTGATGACCAGCTTGGCGCCGTCGGCGATGGTGCCGGCGCAGGCGATATCGAAGGCCTGTTCCAGCAGCGGGGGTTCCACGCCGGACAAGGGCCCGATCTCGATGAAGATTTCCATGACCGCACGTGCGTGTTGATCGGTGGCGATCGATTCGACCTGATCGATCAATGCCTGGCAGACGGCGAGTTCATGCATCGGGCACCTCCAGCACACAGTCATGGCGTCGCCATACGCCGCGCGCTTCCTGTAATTTGATTTTCCGGTTGGCATAACGGACATGCGGCACGACGAAAGCGTCGATCGACAGGTCCTCGTCCTGTAACATCAGCTGACCGACAACGGCGCGACGTTCTTCGCTGCGTAGTGCGCCCTGGCATCCGCTTTCGACCGGATCTGGATACCCGGACACATTCATGCCCCCCCCGCTTCGCTATGTCCGCCTCGCCGTTAATGGTCTATTAATTAATAGTCAATTAAACACGAAAAAAAAGGGCAGAGATTGATACTCGTCAATAAAGACCTTTTATGGTTGCTGTAAATATCGGTTCCTGTGAGGAGGAGCAGCCTTGTCCATCAGTAACACACTGATTCTCGGGATTGGTAATACCCTGCTATCCGACGAAGGTGTCGGCGTACACATGCTCGATTACCTGCGTCGACATCATCCGGAGCTTTCCGGGGCGCAGTATCTCGACGGTGGTACACTGAGTTTTACGCTGGCGCCCTATATCGAGAGTGCCGAACACCTGATTGTCGTCGATGCCGCCGAATTAATGGCGCCACCGGGGGCCGTACAGGTATTTTCCGGTGAGGATATGGAGCGTTTTGCCGGCCGCACCAAGCGCAGCGTACATGAGGTCAGCCTGGGCGACCTGCTGGCCATTGCGCACCTTACAGACAGCCTGCCCACCGAGCGCGCCCTCGTGGCGATCCAGCCACAACATGTCGACTGGGGGCACCAGCTGAGCGAACCGGTGAAGCGCGCATTGCCGCAGGCTGCACGCCGGGTCGTGACACTACTGCATCAATGGGGCGTCATCGGTCCGGTTGCGGTCACCGAGATACCGAAGACCCCGCCGCTGGTCGCAGGCTGAAGATCCGATATGCACGTACCTTCACAGACCGGCTGTAACGAAGATACTGATCACATCGTCACCGGAAATGTAATACCCTTGCTGCACGAGATCCGGCACGCCGTGCAGGCGCTGCTCGAGGACGGGCAGGCGGCGGTCATCGACCTGCGCGGGATTCCCCTGGGACCGGGCGAGGAGGCACATATCGAAGCTCGACTCGGTCGGGGCGAGGTGCAGGTACAGTTGAACGCACTCGGTCCCAGTGAGCTCGTGGAGACCCGGTTTCCCGGGGTGTGGCTGGTGACACATTACAACAGTGACGGCGAGGTGATTGGCAAGTTTGTCGAGATCTGCTTCGTTCCGAACCTGGCGACCGCTCAGCGGGCGGATATTCGTGCCGGTCTGGCAGCGCTGTGCGCAGAGCTCGACTGAGCCCGGCAGGTTCTGCATATAATCCGCGAATAACAGGAGGCACACGATGTCGAAAAACCAGACGATAGGTGAGGTATTGCGGGCTCGGGGCATCTCCCGGCGCGGCTTCCTGAAGTTCTGTGCCACAACCGCTTCCATCATGGCGCTGCCGCCCAGCATGGTGCCACTGATCGCCGAGGCACTCGAGAAGGCGCGCCGGCCTTCGGTCATCTGGTTGTCCTTCCAGGAATGCACCGGCTGCACCGAATCGCTGACACGCTCGCACTCGCCGACGGTGGAAGGGTTGATTTTTGACACGATCTCGCTCGATTACCATCACACGCTGCAGGCGGCGTCCGGTACGGCCGCCGAGGCGGCCCGCGAAGCCGCCATGAGGGAAAACGAGGGTAAGTACATCCTGGTCGTCGACGGATCCATCCCGACCGGGGACCCGGGCTTCTCCACCATCGCCGGCATCAGCAACGTGGACATGTTGCAGGAGACCGCCGCCGGCGCCGCGGCCGTCGTGGCGATCGGCAGCTGCGCCTCGTTCGGCGGCATCCCCTATGCCCACCCGAATCCGACCGGGGCCGTGCCGGTGTCCGAGCTGGTGCACGACAAGCCGATCATCAACGTGCCTGGCTGTCCGCCCATCCCGGTGGTCATAACCGGCGTGCTGGCGCAATTCCTGACCTTCGGCACCCTGCCGGAGCTCGATGAGCTGGGCCGTCCGATGGCCTTCTACGGCCAGAGTATTCACGACCGCTGCTACCGCCGTCCGTTCTACGACAAGGGGCTGTTCGCCGAAAGTTTCGACGACGAAGGTGCAAAAAAGGGCTGGTGCCTGTACAAGCTCGGCTGCAAGGGCCCGATCACCTACAATGCCTGTGCGACCACCAAATGGAATGAGGGGACCAGCTTTCCGATCGAGTCCGGGCATCCCTGCCTGGGCTGCTCGCAACCCGATTTCTGGGACGGTGGCGGCTTCTACAAGGCGATCTCCACACCCACGGCGAATATCTCGCGCACTGCTGTGTATGCCGTCGGCGCCGGCGCGGCCGCCGGGGTGGCACTGGGGGCGCTCAACCGCGCCAAGAAGCATCGGCTGGAGAAGGAACACCGAAAGACCGGTATCGACGACCTGAAGCAGGGGGACTGAGCATGTCCGAAGCCCAATTGCTGATCTGGATCCGTGGACCGGCCCTGCAGATCGCCACCGTGATCTTTATGCTGGGCGTGTCGGTGCGGCTGCTCGAGATCCTGGTTCCGGGTCGCAAGGCCAACCTGGCCGAGGCGCGTGGTTCGGCCGTGGCGGGCGGCTTGCGCACGATACTCACGCGTTCGTTTCCGGATACCGGCAAGTTGCAGCGCTCGACCTTCACCCTGGTGGCCGGCTATATCTTCCACATCGGCTTCTTCATCGCGCTGCTGTTCTTTGCCCCGCACATCCTGCTTTTCCGTGACATGCTCGGGTTTGGCTGGCCTTCGTTGCCCACGCAGTTCATCGATGCGACCACCGTGGTGACGATCATCGCCCTGCTGGCCGTGCTCGTGCATCGTCTGGCAACCCGGGTGATGCGTTTCCTGTCGCGCTTCCAGGACTACCTGGCCTGGCTGGTGACGATCCTGCCGATGGTGACCGGTTACCTGGCCTTCCACCGCATCGGCTTGCAGCCGCAGCACCTCATCGCCATTCATATCGTCAGCGTCGAGCTACTGATGGTCGTGTTCCCGTTCACCAAGCTGATGCACGCCTTCACTTTGTTCATCTCGCGCTACTACAACGGCGCCATCGCCGGCTACAAGGGGGTGAACTCATGACCGCCAGCCTTGAGCGGGGTCTGCACGCCCTCAGGGAGCAGATCGATGCGCCGGTGGCGTCGTTTTTCACCAGCTGCGTGCGTTGCGGACTCTGCGCCGATGCCTGTCTGTTCTTCACCGAGACGGGCGATCCGTCGTACACTCCGATCCACAAGCTGGAGCCGCTACGGCGGGTCTGGAAGCAGGAATACACGTTCATGGGACGCCTCGCGAAGGCCCTCGGCCTGAGCCGGCCGGTCAGCGATGACGACCTCACGCAATGGGAGACGCTGGTCTACGACAGCTGCACGCTGTGCGGCCGCTGCTCGATGGTGTGTCCGGTCGGCAATGACATCGCCTACATGATCCGCCGTATGCGCGAGGGCATGGCGGCCGCCGGCCATGCCCCGGAAGGGCTGATCGGCGCGACCACGCGGGCCGTGACCATCGGCAGTCCGATGGGCGTTCAGCTGCCCGCGCTGCAGGCGCAGATCGCCCATACCGAGAAGGACATCGGCATGAAGATACCGGTCGACGTGGTCGGGGCCGACTACATGGTGCTGCTGTCCTCGATGGAAATCATGAACTTCCCGGAGTTCATCGGTGCGATTGCGAAGATCTTCAGCAAGGCCGAAGTGAGCTGGACGATTTCTTCCGAGGCCTTCGAGGCCACCAACAGCGGCATCCAGATCGGCGTCTCGGAAATCGCCGCCCAGCTGGTACAGCGCGTCGTCGACGCCGCGGAAAAGCTCAAGGTGAAGACCGTCATCAGCCCGGAATGCGGTCATGCCTACATGGCGATCCGCTGGGAAGGGCCGAACCTGATCGGAAAACCATACAATTTCAAGGTGTTACACATCTTAGAACTGCTCGATGAGCTGCGCAAGCAGGGCCGCCTGAAGCTGTCCGGCAAGGAAACGCAGCGCCTGACCTACCACGACCCCTGCCAGATTGCGCGGCGCGGCGGCGTGATAGACCAGCCGCGCAACCTGATCAACATGGTGGCGGAGAATTTCGTCGAGATGCCGGACGCAGGCGCCATGAACTGGTGCTGCGGGGCCGGCGGCGGTGTCAGCGCCAACGAGCGCGCCGACGCGCTGCGGCTTGCGGCCTTCAGGCGCAAGAAGAAGCAGCTCGATGTCGTGCACCCGGACGCGGTGGTGTCGGCCTGTTCCAACTGCCGTATCCAGCTTGAGGACGGTCTGGAGGAAAACAACATGGATATCCCGGTGCTCAGCCTGACCGAAACCATTGCCGAGCATCTCGCGGAAGACTGATAACTCTCAGGACGCAGGCATGACTATGATCACCAACGACACAGAATTCAGGGCGGCGCTCGACAGGCTCGACGCGAGGCAACAGCGCCTGGTGGGGGTGCGTTTTGTGGAGGATGTCCTGCCGCTGTGCACGGATGACCGCATCGCCCGCGCCATGGCCGTGGCCGCAGATGGCGAGGCCGCGGCCCCGGCGCTCGCCGAGGCGCTCAAGTCGGCAAAGGCCGCCACCATCGATTGCCATGCCCGCTGCGGTGCAGAGGGCGACTGGGAAGCGCAGGCCGGTTATTTCGTGGCGCGTGCGGCCATCGCGGCACTGACACCGCACGGACAGCTGCCCGGCGGCTCGGCCTGGCAGTCGGCCATGAGCGCCCGCATGGCGCAGACCTCTAAGTCGATCGTGAGTGGCGAGGACCCCGGCGGTCCGGAAAGCGAAAAGCAGTACGCCATCCTGACAAACTACCTGAATACATAACAGAGACTACGATTATGAACGAGCGTATTGTTGTCGACCCGATTACCCGCATCGAGGGCCATCTGCGCATCGAGGCACAGATGGACGGCGATCGTATCGCCCAGGCCTACTCGGCCGGCACCATGGTGCGCGGCATCGAGATCATCCTGCAGGGGCGCGATCCACGCGATGCCTGGGCCTTCGCACAGCGGATCTGCGGAGTGTGCACGCTGGTACACGGTCTGGCCTCGATCCGTGCGGTTGAGAATGCACTGGATTACACCATTCCTCCGAACGCCCAGCTGATCCGCAACCTGATGAATGGGGCACAATACGTCCACGATCACGTCATGCATTTTTATCACCTGCATGCGCTGGACTGGGTCGACGTGGTATCTGCGCTCAATGCCGATCCGAAGGCGACATCGGAGCTGGCGCAGTCGCTCAGCAATTATCCGAAATCCTCGCCCGGCTATTTCGCCGACGTGAAGAAGAAGCTCAAGAACTTCGTCGACGCCGGCCAGCTCGGGATTTTCGCCAACGCCTACTGGGGGCACCCGGCCTACAAGCTGCCGCCGGAGGCCAATCTCATGGCGGTGGCGCATTACCTCGAGGCGCTGTCATGGCAGCGCGACGTCGCCAAGCTGCATGCCATCTTCGGCGGCAAGAATCCGCACCCGAACTTCCTGGTTGGCGGCGTGGCGTGCCCGATCGATCTCAATTCCGACTCCGCCATCAACGCCAAGAAACTGTCGCAGGTGCAGGAAATCATCAACAAGATGAACAGCTTCGTCGATCAGGTCTATATCCCCGACCTGCTGGCCATCGCCGGTTTCTACAAGGACTGGGGCTCGCGCGGCGAGGGGCTGGGCAACTTTCTCACCTACGGCGATTTCCCGGAAAAGGGCATGGACGACCCGTCCAGCTTCCTGATCCCGGGCGGCGCCATCCTCGACCGCGACATCACGACCATCCACGAGGTCGACATGAATGCCGCGGACGAGATCCAGGAATACGTGGCCCACTCGTACTATGACTACAGCCAGGGCAAGGACGCGGCACTGCACCCCTACGACGGTGAAACGAGTCTGAACTACAGCGGACCGAAGCCGCCCTACGATCTGCTCGAGGTGGAGAAGTCCTATTCCTGGCTTAAGTCGCCGCGCTGGAAGGGACATGCCATGGAGGTCGGTCCGCTGGCGCGTGTGCTGATGCTGTATGCCCGGGGTCACGATCAGACCCGCGAGCTGGTCGACATGACCCTGAACCGCCTTGATGTGCCGGTCACCGCGCTGTTTTCCACGCTGGGCCGGACCGCGGCGCGCGGGCTCGAGACCAAGGTCATCGGCGACATGATGCAGACCTGGTATGATAACCTGATCGCGAACATCAAGTCCGGCGATACCAGCACCTTCAACGAGGCGCTGTGGGAACCCGCCAGCTGGCCGCGGCAGGCACGCGGTGTCGGTTTCATGGAGGCTCCGCGCGGTGGTCTGGCGCACTGGATCGTGATCGAGGACAAGGTCATCAAGAATTACCAGGCGGTCGTGCCCAGTACCTGGAATGCCGGTCCGCGTGATGCCGATGGCCAGCCGGGCGCCTACGAGGCAGCGTTGCAGGACAACCACACCCTGCACGACCCGACGCAGCCGGTCGAGATCCTGCGCACCATACACAGCTTCGATCCCTGCATCGCCTGTGCGGTACATGTCACAGATCCGAATGGTGAAGAATTGATTCAGGTCAAGGTACGCTAGCTGAACGGCACCAATACAAGGCGTATCTATCGATATGCCCGTCCGATACACAAAAGACAACGGAGTAAACAATGCAGATGAAAGTGATGTCGACCATCGTAATGGCCCTGATCTCCATACTGGCCGCGCCGATTGCGGCAGCGCACAGCGGCGTACATTTGACGGGGGGGCTGGTGGACGGCTTCATGCATCCGGTCAGCGGGCTCGACCATCTGCTGATTACGATTGCCGCCGGCATCTGGGCAGGGCGCTCGGGTGATCACGGTCTGCGCGACATGTCGTATTTCCTGGCACTGTTTGCCGGCGGCATGCTGATCGGTATCGCCAGCCGCTATCTGCCACAGCTTGAAATCACTACGCTGCTGCTGTTCCTGCTCGTCATGGCCGCGATCGCCGTGGCCATCGCCTGTCCCGCGTTCTTCATGCATACCTTTTTCGGCAGTTTCGCGCTCTATCACGGGCTGGTTCACATGCTGGAAATGCCGGCAAATTCCGCCGCCACCGGTTTTGCCATCGGACTGCTGCTGTCAACGGGCGTGCTGCTGACGCTGGGCCTGATTCTGCGCGGGGTGATTGTCACGCGCCGGCCGCATAGCGCTCACAACCCTTGATTTGAGCCCCCTCGTACGGGGGATTCCCTGCGTCGCCGGCCGGGACCATGCGGCCAGGCAGCTGCCATTTGTAACGCACTCGTCATATTGGCTTCACGGCGCTGTCACAGCCACTGCCTAGCATGGCGTGCATGTTCGAGGGTGTGCGACAGTCTGGTGGGCTCGTGCCCACAGCCGGCATCGGCGAAGCCATCACCCGCCAGCGCGAGATGCTGACGGACCTGCTGACGGTATCCATGTTCAAGTTGGCGCGGCGACTCGCACCGCTCATGGACATACGCCATGCGCTGGAACTGCTGCTGATCGACGAGATCGAGCACATGCGCTACTGCAGGAGTCTGTATGCGCTCGATACAGGCGGCAACCAGGTCACCGCCAGTATCGGCCGCAGCGGTGTCGATCGAAGCCAGTATGCGCGCAATTGTGTCGGCCACGGCTACCTGCGGAATATCATCGGTGTCTCCGACTTCCGGCTTTCGGACGTCTACTTCAGCGAGAACGACATGCACCCTTCGATTACCGCCATCCAGGTGATGCGTAACCGCGAAAGGCAACGGGTCGGTTTCCTCGGCGCGGACTACGACCTGCGCGAACTGCCGCATACCGGCGCCATCTGCCGAAAACTTCAGCAATCGCGACGATTCAGGGACGATCCGGCGGTTTGCGGCGGACTGTTCGGCGAGAGTCGCGGGGACGGTGCGCTCGACCGGCGGCTGGATGATGTACTGGGTCTGCTGCACGAGCTGGTCAGTGAACGCGGCGTGTTTCACGGCAAGCTGCATTTTTCCAGCTGCCGGGTGGCGGTGTGGTTCACCGGGGATCCGTTCCGCTATCGCCTGCTGGGTCTCGATGGACTGGCCAGCACCGATATCCGCCTGGCTTTCCCGTGCCGTCCCTACCCGGACGCGGCGCAGGTGCCGGTCCAGCAGGTGTTACCCGTGCTCGAAAGGCTGCGCATGCTGCGCTTCATCGATGACAACGTCTACCTGCGGTCCGGGTCGCTGAATATCTTCAACGGCACGGTCGGCCTGAATTTCTCCAGCGATGGATCGCATTACATGAATTTCCGTGATTTCCTCCAAAAGGACCCGCATTTCTGGTCCGGCCTGCGTTACGCCGTGTAACGGCGCGTCCGCATCTACTCGATAATAACGACGGATCCGACACTTGCCGACCGGCCGCCTGGCAGGTTTCTTTATTCCCCGCGGTCGCGACCGTGGCGACTTTGGTTACTGGCAGGGCGCGGCGAATGTGGTGCAGCCATAGCAGCACGAGCGGCCCGCAACAAGCCGGGGGCCAAAATCGCCCGGTCCCCAAGGGGTTGCGCCCGATCTACACACTTGCTGTGTTGCACTGCTTGCCCGTACGTCAAGTACTGTGCTGCGCAGTGCGCCTTTCGGGCAGCTTTGCTGCTCGCGAGGAATTATGAGATAGGTTCTAACCGAAACGGCCGGTAATGTAGCCCTCTGTGAGACGGTGCGACGGGTTGGTGAAGATCTGGTTGGTTGCTCCCACCTCGATCAGCCTGCCGAGGTGGAAGTAGGCGGTACGCGAGGAAACGCGGGCCGCCTGCTGCATCGAGTGCGTGACGATCACGATGGTGTAGTTCTCGCTCAGTTCGTCCATCAGTTCCTCGATCTTCGCCGTGGCGATCGGGTCGAGCGCAGAGCAGGGCTCGTCCATCAGTATCACCTCGGGCTTGACGGCGATGGTGCGCGCGATACACAGGCGCTGCTGTTGTCCGCCGGACAGGCCGGTGCCGGGGTGGTGCAACTGGTCCTTCACCTCGCTCCACAGCCCCGCCCTGCGCAGGCTGGTTTCCACGATCTCATCAAGATCGACCTTGCTGTCGACCAGGCCGTGTATGCGCGGCCCGTAGGCGATGTTCTCGTAGATGGACTTCGGAAACGGGTTGGGACGCTGGAACACCATGCCAACCCGTGCCCTGAGTGTAACAACATCGGTCGATTTGCTGTTGATGTCGTTACCGTCGAGCTGGATATCGCCGGTGACCTTGCACGTGTCAATGATATCGTTCATGCGGTTGAGGCAGCGCAGGAATGTGGACTTGCCGCAACCGGAGGGGCCGATCATCGCGATGACCTCGTTTTTGCCGATGTCGATGGACACGTTGTCGATGGCCTGTTTCGCGCCGTAGAACACATCGACGTTCCGGCACACGAAACGCGGGTCCACGACCGTGATGTCGCCTACGGTCTCGTGGACCTCTTCCTGTTCCTGGTGCCTGTCCAGCCCGGTGAGATCGATGGCAGGTTTGACGCCGGTAAACTGTTCCTGTTCCATGATGGTATCGGTCATTGCTCGTCTCCAGCCAGACTACCATTTTTTCTCGTAGCGGTTGCGTAAATAAACGGCCGTGGCATTCATCACCACCAGGAAGACCAGCAGCACCATGATGGCGGCGGCGGTGCGCTCCATGAACGCCCGTTCCGGACTGTCGGCCCACAGGTAGATCTGCACCGGCAGCACCGTCGCCGGGTCGAAGATACCGCGCGGCACGTCCACGATGAAGGCCACCATGCCGATCATCAGCAGCGGCGCGGTTTCACCCAGTGCCTGGGCCATTCCGATGATGGTGCCCGTCATCATGCCAGGCAGTGCCTGCGGCACCACGTGATGGAAGACCATCTGTACCCTGGAGGCGCCCACGCCCAACGCCGCCTCGCGGATCGAGGGTGGTACGGCCTTGAGCACCGCACGGCTCGATATGATAATGGTCGGCAGCGTCATGAGCGTCAGCACGAAGCCCCCGGCGGCGGGTGCCGAGCGCGGCACGCCGAAGAAGTTTATGAACACAGCCAGCCCCAGCAGGCCGAAGACGATGGAAGGCACGGCGGCGAGGTTGTTCACGTTGACCTCGATCAGGTCGGTCCAGCGGTTCCTGGGGGCGAACTCCTCGAGGTAGATGGCGGCGCCGACCCCGATGGGGAAGGACAGCGCCAGCGTGACCAGCAGGGTTAAGATGCTGCCGACCAGCGCGCCGCGTATGCCCGCGAGCTCCGGCTCGCGCGAGTCGCCGGCGGTGAAGAACGCCGTGTTGAAGTGTTTTTCCAGGCGCCCGTCTTCGCGCAGGGCGTCGAGCCAGTCGGCCTGCTGCTCGTCGAGCCGGCCGGTCGTGCTGTCACCGGCATCAAAGTTGCCCTTGACGTACATGTCGACATCGTCGTTGGCGGGCAGCCAGATGTCCGCTGTCTTGCCGATCATTTCCGGTGCCGCCATGATACTTTCGCGCAGGACGTAGACGGCACCCGGGCTGATCAGCTGGTAGAGTTTGCGTTTTTCGCTCCGGCCGCTTGCCTCGGGGAACAAGCCGTAAATTGAATGCTTTATCAGGCCGGCGTAATCGATCGCATAAAAGCCCTTGACGTCCTCCACGGAGGCGGGAAATTCAACGCTGGCGAGATCGACGGTGAGTCGGATACGGGTTTGCTCGAAGGCGGTGTAACCCTTGCCGAAGATGCCGATGAACAGCAGCAGCATGAATACCAGCGCCAGCAGGATGGACGCCAGCCCGTAGATTTTAAAACGCCGTTCCGCCGCGTAGCGACGGCGCAGGCCGCGCTTCATCCTGTCCACCGTGCGATCCGTCGCGGCGCCGGTGTCGTCACTGTTACTATTCATATTGCTCCCGGTAGCGGCGTACCACGTGCAACGCGATAACATTGAGAACGAGCGTGACGGCGAACAGCATCAGTCCGAGTGCAAAGGCGGCCAGCGTCTTGGCGCTGTCGAATTCCTGGTCACCGATCAGCAGGGTCACGATCTGTACGGTGACCGTCGTCACGGCCTCCAGCGGGTTGGCGGTCAGGTTTGCCGCCAGGCCGGCCGCCATCACCACGATCATGGTCTCGCCGATGGCGCGCGAGACCGCCAGCAGCACGCCGCCGACGATTCCTGGCAGAGCGGCGGGTATAACCACCTTGCGTATGGTTTCCGACTTCGTCGCGCCCAGCCCGTAGGAGCCCTCGCGCATGGCGTTCGGTACGGCGGTGATGACATCATCCGAGATCGAGGACACGAAAGGGACGATCATGACACCCATCACCAGCCCGGCGGCGAGCGCGCTTTCCGAGGCCACGCTGAGGCCGATGGATTCACCCAGGCCGCGGAGCATGGGCGCCACGAACAGTGCGGCGAAAAAGCCGTACACCACCGTCGGGATACCGGCCAGTATTTCCAGCGCCGGCTTGAGTACGGCGCGTGCGCGCTGGTCGGCGTATTCCGCGAGGTAGATCGAGGACATCAGCCCGATCGGGAAGGCCACGAACATGGCGATGGCGGATATCAGCAGGGTCCCCGCGAACAGTGGAATGGCGCCGAAGGACCCCGAGGCGCCGACCTGGTCGCTGCGTATGGCCGTTTGCGGGCTCCATTCCAGGCCGAACAGGAAATCGGTGATCGGCACCTCGTGGAAAAAGCGCAGGGATTCGAACAGCACCGACAGGACGATGCCTATGGTGGTCAGGATGGCCAGCAGGGAGCAGCCGATCAGGGCATAGACGGTGGCGCGCTCCACGTGGTGTTGGGCCGGAAAGTCCATGCGGATGTGCTTCCAGGCCCACGCCATGCCACCCGTGCAAAGCGCGACCGTGAGTACCCAGAGCAGCAGATTGGCGCGACTGGCGAGTACCGTGTAGCGATCTGCCAGCGATTTGACGAGTGCCGTATCGCTGCTGCCGCTGCCGACGCCCTGCAGACTGTTCTTGACGTCGTTCAGCAGCAGCTCGAGTTCAGAGGCGGGCCGGTCCAGCATGTGCGGCGGCAGTTCCGACAGCACCATGCTGTCGATGACCGGCTGTGAAATCAGTGACCATGAAAACAGCAGGAACAGCGCGGGCACGGCGGTAAGTATCAGCGAATAGAATCCGTAGTGTCCGGGTAGCGAACGCAACTTGCGGATGGCGCCGCCGCTGATGCGGTAGGCCCGGTGCCGGCCCAGAACATAGGCACTGAGGGCGAGCAGGAACACCAGGATCAGTAATCTGTTTGCATCCACTTATCGTCTCACCCAGGAAAAAAGGGTGGATGTGTTTCTCGCACATCCACCCCTGGTCGTGCATTGCCACGGACTGTCCGGCGTGGCGTTACATCGTGTTCAGGTCCTTGGCGATCTTTGCCATCTGGGCACGCTCCTCGGCGGGCATGGGGATCAGGCCCTTGTCGGACAGGTAGCCATCCTCACCCCAGGCCTTTTCACTGGTGAACTCGGCCAGGTATTCATCGATGCCCGGGATGGAACCTACGTGCGACTTCTTGACGTACATGAAGAGCGGGCGCGAGACAGGATACTCGCCGCTGGCGATGCTATCAAATGTGGGCGTCACGCCCTCGATGCTGGATCCCTGGATCTTGTCGCTGTTCTGGTCCAGGAAACTGAAGCCGAAGATGCCGACCGCCTTCGGGTTGGCCTCCAGTTTCTGCACGATCAGGTTGTCGTTTTCACCGGCCTCGATGTAGGCGCCATCCTCGCGGATGGTCTGGCACGCCGCCTTGTAGGCGTTCTTGTCGACCTTCTTCATGGCCTTGATCCAGTCAAAGGTATCGCAGCCCCCTTCCATGGCCAGTTCCACGAAGGCATCGCGGGTTCCGGAGGTCGGAGGCGGACCCAGTACTTCGATAGTGGTGTCCGGCAGGGCGCTGTTGACGTCCTTCCAGGTCTTGTAGGGATTGGCGACCAGCTTCTCGCTGCCGTCGGGAGCCGGTACGTCCTTGGCCAGCGCCAGGAAGACGTCGTGCAGCGTGAGCGTCAGCGGGGCGGTCGCCTTGGAATTGGCCATCGCGATGCCGTCGTAACCGATCTTGACCTCGACGATGTCGGCCACGCCGTTCTTCTTGCAGGTCGCTATCTCGGTCGCCTTGATCTTGCGCGAGGCGTTGGTGATGTCCGGGGTGTCGACACCGGCGCCGGCGCAGAACAGCTTCAGACCACCACCGGAGCCGGTGGATTCAATCTTGGGCGTCTTGTACTGGGTGTTCTTGCCAAAGTGTTCGGCGACGACCGTGGCGAACGGATAAACCGTGCTGGAGCCGACGATCATGATGTGATCGCGGGCGGCGTATGCCGTGGATACGGCCAGGCCCAGCAGGCCGGCGATCAGCGTGCTTTTAATATCAGGTTTGCGCATGGTATCTCCTGTTGATGGATCCCGTCTCCGGGTATTGAAACTGCCGAAACTCTAGCCATTGTTTGTGACAGTAGTATGACAAGCTGAAATAAATCATCGGAAATCCCTATGTGACCCGGACGCTTTGTGTCATAAATATGTCATAATTCGGGCATACACTCATGCTCGCGATGCAAGAGGAAGTTCGAGGGCGTCCGGGCGCTTACAGGCATAAGGCAGGTACAGATATGAACAAGGCCGGTCTCGGTGAACACATTCACCACCGCTTCGACCGCGAGCTGGACAGCCTGCGCAACCGGGTGGTGGCGATGGGCGGGCTGGTGGAGAGCCAGGTCAATGATGCCCTCACCGCGCTGCGCGAGCGAAATGTCGAGCTGGCTGAATACGTCATTCGCACCGACCACCGCGTCAACGCGCAGGAAGTCGGCATTGACGAGGATTGCACCTATATCTTGGCGCGCCGGCAGCCGGCAGCTGGCGACCTGCGCATGGTCATGGCCATTATCAAGACGATCACAGACATCGAGCGCATCGGGGATGAATCCGAAAAGGTCGCGCGCGTTGCGCTGGAACTCGATTCGGTCAGCTTCCCGCACATGGAGGTGCTGGGACAGCAGATCGATGCACTCGGGGTGATGGTGGTGAGCCTGTTGCGGGATTCGCTGGATGCCTTCGTGCGGATGGACATGGAGGCCGCCCTGAGGATAGCACGCAGGGACAAGGATATAGACACGCGCTATTTCGAACTGCTCTCGGAACTCATCGCGCACATGAAATCGGAGCCCTCCGATATCGAGGAGTTCCAGTTGCTGATCTGGGTCATCAGGGCGCTGGAACGCATCGGCGATCACGCCAAGAACATCTGCGAATACATCGTGTATCTGGTAAGGGGCAAGGATGTACGACATACGACCATCGACGAACTCGAGCAGCAGTTCGGGGCTTGAACCCCGCTGCGCCAGTCCTGCTGCAGGTTGCCCGGGAATGGCATCGATCCTGATCGTCGAGGATGAAGTCGACCTAAGAGAGATGCTGAGCGAATCGCTCGAGCAGTCGGGTTATACGATATTCAGCGCCGGCACCGTCGGTGAGGCGCGCAAGCTGCTGGAGCAGCATACCCCCGACCTGGTGCTGCTGGACTGGATGCTGCCGGATGCCCCCGGCCTGAACTGGCTGCGCCGGATCCGGCGCATCGACCGTTTCAGGTCGCTCCCGGTGATCATGCTGACGGCGCGCGGTGAGGTCGGCGATCGGGTGGCCGGACTGGACGGCGGCGCCGACGACTATATCGTAAAGCCTTTCTCGCTCAAGGAACTGCAGGCACGTATCCGGTCCCGGCTGCGCACCCAGCAGCCGCCCTCCGACCATGAACGCCTCGAGTTGGGCGGGCTGGTACTCGACAGCAGCACGCACCGTGTCATGGCCGGTGAGGTGGACGTCATGCTGGGCCCGACGGAGTTCCGCCTGCTGAAGCATTTCATGATGAACCTGGACCGGGTCTATTCGCGCAGCCAGTTGCTCGACGGTGTCTGGGGGCATCAGGTGTTCATCGAGGAGCGTACCGTGGACGTACATATCAGGCGGCTGCGCAAGGCGCTGGAGCCCGTCGGCAAGGCGGGTTTGATACAGACAGTACGGGGTACCGGCTACCGGTTCAGTCTGCGGGGGTCCTGATTGTACAAGCCCACGGCATTGCATCGGGAGCTGATAGCCGTCGGCGGACTGCTGCTGGCGGTGTGGATCTTCTGCGGACTCATCGGCCTCCCGCACTGGCTGCTCGCGGCAGCTGTCCTCGGCTACCTGTCCTGGCACGTCTATCACCTGTGGCGCCTGGTGCGCTGGCTGGAGGACAGCGGCAACCGCTTGCCGCTCGCGGCACGCGGGATCTGGGGCTATGTGTTCTACCGGCTGGAGGTGAAACGCCGCAAGGCCGCGAAGCGCAAGAAGCAGGTCGGTCGCCTGCTCAAGCAGTTCCAGGCATCGACCCAGGCACTGCCCGATGCCACCGTCGTGCTCGACAAGGCGCACCGGATCCAGTGGATGAACGACGCCGCAACCGCGATACTCGGTTTCAAGCGCTCCGATGTGGGTCAGCCGGTGACCAACCTGCTCAGGCATCCGGAGTTTCAGCGTTACCTGCTTTCCGGCAAGTTCGAGCATGCCCTGAACATCGAATCGCCGCGTGACAATCGGGTCAGGATCTATATCAGGATCGTGCCTTTCGAAGGCAAGCAGTTCCTGCTGCTGGCGCGCGACGTGACGCAGCAATACCTGCTGGAGACCATGCGTCGCGATTTCGTCTCCAACGCCTCGCACGAGTTGCGCACGCCGCTAGCGGTGCTGCAGGGCTCACTGGAACAGCTGGAAGGCGAGGTCGGCAGGCATGCGGAGCTGGCCCGGCCGGTGGAACGCATGCAGCGGCAGGGCGAGCGCATGATGCACATCCTGCAGGACCTGCTGACGTTGGCGCGCCTCGAGAGCCGCAAGGAGCCCGATAGCAAGCGGGCCGTCAACCTGTCGACCCTGGTTGGAGAGATCGTCGAGGAGGCGCGCCTGGCGAGCGAGTTGCAGGGCGGCCATGTCATACAGGCTGCGATCGAGCCGAGTATCGGCCTGCTCGGCAACCAGGAGGATCTGCACGCAGCGGTCTCCAACCTCGTCATGAATGCGGTGCGCTACACACCGGCCGGTGGCGAGATTCGGGTCGCACTGTTCACGATTTCAAGCGGCGCCAGGTTCGAGGTGGTCGATACCGGTGTGGGGATCCCGCCCCAGCACCTGCAGCGACTGACCGAGCGTTTCTACCGCGTCGACGTGGGGCGTTCGCGCGAGGCGGGTGGGACCGGCCTCGGACTGTCCATCGTCAAGCACATCCTCGAGCAGTACCGCTCGCGGTTGGAAATCTCCAGCGAACCGGGTGTCGGTTCGACCTTCGGCTTCAAGCTGTCCAGGGAGCACCTGTGCGAGCTTGGCCCGCAGCAGGCCCGCCGCGCCTGATAGCACGGCGCCGCTGAAACCGCCCGTGTCCCGGCGCTGCACCGCAGCCGGCGGGCTGCGAGATGCAGGCTAGTGTTCCCTGCTGTCGGGGTTTTCCGGATTCTCTTCATCCTCCCAGTCATAGTGTTTCTCAGGCGGCCGCCGGTCGCGCCGTGCATAGAGCAGGGCTGCCAGTACACCGCAGAGTGCACCGAAAAAGTGGCTCTCGTAGGAGATATGCTGCTTCTGGGGGAAGATCGTCCATATCATTCCGCCGTACAGGAGGAATACGATCAGTGCCAGGGCGATCGACGGCCGGTCGCGGCGCAGGATGCCGCTTGTGAAGATATAGAACATGATGCCGTGGGTGAGGCCACTGGCACCGAAATGATAACTCGCGCGCGCAAACAGCCACACGCCCGCTCCCGAGCCGAGCCATATCAGCAGCAAAGCCGGGGGTGCCGAGCGCGGATAGCCGTAAAACAAGGCCGTCAGCAGCACCAGCAACGCGAAGCTGTTTGACAGCAGGTGACCCCACGAGCCGTGTATCAGGGGGGCGAACAGGATGCCGGGCAGACCGGCCAGGGTTTGCGGATACACCCCGAGCCGGTAGAGCGGCAGGTCCAGTGCCTGGCCGAGCAGCGTGAGCAGCCAGAGCATGGCGACGAAGGCCAGCGCGGTCAGCGCGCTTACGATGATGGGACGGTTCACCGTTGGCGGACGGGGGACGGCAATCCCCGCGGGGACCGGGTTGCTGTGGCGCGTTGCGACGGACTAGTGCAGCAGCGCTTCCAGGGCCGCATGATTACCACGGAAGTGGCCGGGGGCGACTTTTTCCAGTATGCCCTGACGCTTCAGGTCGGCGATGTTGCGGCTGACCGTTTCCGGCGAGGCGCCGATAATGGCAGCCATGTCATTGCCGCCGAGCATGGGGAATACACCGTTATGGCTGGCGGAGTGCTGCATCATGAATATCAGCAGGTTTGCGATGCGCTTTTTGGCCGGCCCCGTAGACAGGTTGATGATCCATTCGTCCGCGCAGTCGAGCTGGTCCTGCAGACGCTTGCGGATCTGGTTGCACAGTGCCGGGAAACGGGCATTGAGGAGATCGACCGTGTTGACCGGTATGCGGCAGATATCCGCTTCGCTGGCGGCAATTGCCGTGTGGCGATAGGTGTTGCCGGGATCAAGCAGCTCGAGTCCGATCGCGGATTTCGCCCCGATCAGCCGTACGATGCGCTGTTCACCGCTTTCGGTCAGCGCCAGCAGCTTGATCAGCCCCTTGCGGATGGTGAAGATGGCGCCCTCGTCCTGCCCTTCCGTATAGAGCGTCGTGCCTGACGGGAAGATAAAATGGTCGATGGGTTCCAGGTCGGTGGAAAAGGCCACCTCCGGCAGCCCGGAAAACAGCATCAGGTCGCGGATGCCGCAGCGGACACAATCGGAACGTCCCACCCAGGTCGCATCGGTACAGTAGCTGCGTTTTTGCATGGGACTACGCCGGTGCTATCGGCTCGTCATGGCACGCAGGCCTGCCGGTTTGTGTCGTACGCCTCTCATTTTCCCATGATCATGCATCAGAGAGCTATTTTACAAGCAATTTTGGCATACAACGCCCGTTTCTGCCGGAGCTGCCCGGGATTCGTACTGCATCCGGTACGAACCTGTCACAGCAGACCCGGCACGACCCGGAGCCGGCGCCATCCAGCGGCATGGTCGGGCAGGATCGTGCCGACAGCCCGGCGCCTTGGTTGACTAACGCCTGCGGGTGGTTAAAAGTCGCAGGTATGTGTGCCATGAACAGAGCGGATCATGCCGCGGACACCGCTGGCGGGGCTGTGTTCCAGGTGCGCAAGCTGACCAAGGTTTACCGGATGGGCGAGGTCGAGGTGCATGCCCTGCGCGGTGTAAACCTCGAACTGTATGCCGGCGAACTGATGGTACTGCTCGGTCCGTCCGGCAGCGGCAAGTCCACGCTGCTCAACATACTGGGCGGCCTGGATACCGCCACCGGCGGCGAGGTGTATTACCGCAACCAGGATCTTACCCATGCCGATGAACATCAGCTGACGGAGTACCGTCGCTACCATGTCGGTTTCGTGTTCCAGTTCTACAACCTGATGCCCAGCCTGACGGCGCGCGAGAACGTGGCGGCGGTCACCGAGATCGTGCCCGACCCGATGACGCCGGAGGATGCGCTGGCGCTGGTCAATCTTCAGCACCGCATGGACCACTTCCCGGCGCAGTTGTCAGGTGGTGAGCAGCAGCGCATCGCTATCGCGCGCGCCATCGCCAAGAATCCCGCCGTGCTGCTGTGCGACGAACCCACCGGGGCGCTGGATTCGGAGACCGGCGTGCTGGTGCTGGAGGCGCTGGAACGCGCCAACCGCGAGCTCGGGACCACGACGGCGCTGATCACGCACAATGCCGGTATTGCGGGTATTGCCGATCGCGTGGTGCGCATCATGGACGGGCAGATCGGCTCCGTAGAGCGCAACGCGACACGCAAGTCTGCCGCGGAGCTGAGCTGGTAGGCATGCACGTCCTGAATCGCAAGTTGTGGCGCGACCTGCTGGAGATGCGCAGCATGGTGCTGGCGATCGCGCTGGTGCAGGTCGGCGGGATTGCGACCTTCGTCATGTCGCTGTCCACCTATGACACGCTGCTCATCGCGCGTGACGGCTACTACCGGGAAGAACGTTTCGCGGACGTGTTTGCGCTGTTGAAGCGTGCACCCGAAACGCTCGCCGGTCGGCTGCTGACGATACCCGGCGTCGAACACGTGCAGACCCGCGTGGTCGCCGCCGCGCGCCTTGCCGTGCCGGGCTTCGACGACCCGGTGACCGGCACACTGGTATCGATACCCGAGACCCGGCCGCCTGAGCTCAACGCACTGCACCTGCGCCGCGGTCGCCTGATCGAGGCGGGGCATGACGATGAGGTGCTTGTCAACGACGCCTTCGCAGGCAAGCACGACTTGCAGCCGGGCGATCGCCTGACCGCGACCATCAACGGCCGGCGCAAGAAGCTGACCATCGTCGGTATCGCCATGTCGCCCGAGTACATGTACGCGATTGCACCCGGGGCGGTGTTCCCGGACTTCGAGCGTTACGGCATCGTGTGGATGGGGCGCAAGGCGCTGGCTGCGGCCTACAACATGGAAGGCGCCTTCAATGAAGCGAGTTTCAGGCTGGCGCGGGATGCGATTGCCGACGATGTCATCCAGCGCATCGACCGGGTACTGGCACGTTACGGCGGGCTGGGCGCCTATGCACGCAAGGACCAGACATCGCACCGCTTCCTTTCCGAGGAACTGAAGGGTCTGGAGACCATGGCGACGGTGTTTCCGGTGATCTTCCTGGGCGTTGCGGCCTTTCTGCTGAACGTGGTCATCACGCGGCTGGTCAATACCCAGCGCAACCAGATCGCGATCCTCAAGGCATTCGGCTACGGCAACCTTGCCGTCGGCCGGCATTATGCCGCGCTGGTGTTCGTGATCGTGCTGCTGGGGCTCGCCGTTGGCATCGCTGTCGGGATCCGGATGGGCCAGGGGCTGAGCGCGATATATATGGAATTCTACCGTTTTCCGTATTCCGAATATCACCTGCATGCCGGTGTCGTCATGCTGGCGGTGCTGGTCAGCCTGGCGGCGGGCCTGGCCGGCACGGTGTTCGCGGTATACCGGGCGGTGAAACTGCCGCCGGCTGAGGCCATGCGTCCGGAGACGCCGGCCGTCTACCGCGAGACCCTCATCGAGCGGCTGGGCCTGCAAGGCCTGTTTTCGCAGCCCACGCGCATGATCGCGCGGCACATCGAGCGCCGGCCGCTGAAATCGCTGCTGTCCATCGGCGGTATTGCCTCGGCCTGCGGCATCGTCATGGTGGCCAATTTCCAGAAGGATGCCGTGACCTACATGATCGACGTCCAGTACGCCATGAGCCAGAACCAGGATCTGACCGTGACCCTGACCGAACCGACCTCGCGGCACGCCCTCTATTCACTTACCGGCATCGAGGGCGTGCAATACGCGGAAGGGATGCGCGCGGTACCCGCCCGGCTGCGCTTTCAGCACCGCAGCTACCGTGGTTCCCTCCAGGGCTTGGAGCCGGACGGGATATTGCACAGGATACTCGATGCCGACCTGGAGCGCGTGGCATTGCCCGAGCAGGGTGTGGTGCTGACCGATTATCTCGCCGAACTGCTGGGTATCAGACCAGGGGAACGGCTGACCGTGGAGGTGCTGGAAGGCAACCGGCCGGTACTGGAGATCCCGGTGGCCGGTCTGACCAGTGAATACCTGGGCGTTTCGGCCTACATGCGGCGTGCGACCGTCAATCGCCTGCTGAATGAGGGTGATGCGGTGAACGCGGTCTATCTGGACATCGATCAACGCGAGCGCGAACGTATCTATCGCGAGCTCGATGGGATGCCGCGTGTGGCCGGCACGGTGGTGCGCGAGACGGCGATCCGCAGCTTCCACAAGACCATGGAGGAGACCATCCTGTTCTTTTCCTTTGTGACGGCCATATTGGGTGGTGCCATCGCCTTCGGCGTGGTCTATAACAGCGCGCGCATCGCGCTCTCGGAACGCGACCGTGAACTGGCGAGCCTGCGGGTGCTCGGCTTCACCCGTGGCGAGGTCGCCTACATCCTGCTGGGGGAGCTCGCCCTGGCCACGCTGCTGGCCCTGCCGCTCGGTTTCGCTTTCGGCCGCGGTCTGTGCGCTTACCTGTCGAACTCGTTTCGCTCGGATCTCTACCGGGTGCCGCTGGTGCTGGAGAGCGATACCTATGCCTTCGCCGCCAGCGTGGTACTCGGTTCGGCCGTAGTCTCCGGGGTGCTGCTTTGGCGTAAACTGAATCGCCTGGATCTGATCGGGGTATTGAAGACGCGTGAATAGGGGAAAGCGGCAATGCGGGTAAGGTCATCGCCCGCCAGTGAAGGCGTGCTGCCTGGCGCCCGGACTCCGTGCAATGCGGCGACGGGTGAGTGCGAAGGCTGTATGCCGGCGTGCAGCGGCATGCGACGGATGCAGGGGGCTGGCGGGATGGTCGCCGCATGATGCCGCTGAAGAGAACGACCGGGTTTACGGTGCTGGCCGCGCTCATCGTTGCCGCGCTGGCGTGGGGATTCTGGCCGGCGCCGTTGCTGATCGAAGGTGCAACGGTTGTTCGAGCACCGCTCAGTGTCACCGTCGAGGAGGAGGGGATGGCGCGCGTAAAGGACCGCTTCGTGATATCCGCACCGGTGGCCGGCTACCTGCAGCGCATTGCGCTCGATGTCGGCGACGCGGTGCAGCAGGGCCAGACGCTGGTGGTGATGGAACCGCTGCGTCCGGACGTACTTGATGTCCGCAGCCGGGCCCTGGCCGAGGCCAGGGTCGCAGCAGCGCGTGCGAGTGTCAGCAGCGCAGAGCAGAAGGCCGGTGCGGTGCGCGCGGAGGCTGAATTCGCGCGTAAGGACCATGCGCGCAAGCAGCAGTTGCAGGAACAGGCGCTGGTATCGCGCGAAGCACTGGATCAGGCCGCGATGCGCTCCCGCCAGGCTGCGGCTGAGTTGCGTTCCGCGGAATTTGCCGTGGAGGTGGCGCGTTTCGACCTGCAGGCGGCGGAAACCGCGCTGCAGTATTCCACCGGGGGTAGCGCGGACGACGCGTCCGAGACGGTGGCGCTCAAGGCCCCGGTTGCCAGCCGTGTCCTGAAGATCCATCACGAAAGCGCGGGCGTGGTCGCTACCGGCGAACCGCTCCTGGAAATCGGCGATCCCGCGGCGCTGGAAATCGCGGTCGACGTACTGTCCGCGGATGCGGTGCGCATACGGCCGGGCACGGCGGTGCAGCTGCTGCGCTGGGGCGGGCCGCGTCCACTGGACGCTGCCGTGCGTACCGTCGAGCCCACCGGTTTTACCAAGATCTCCGCACTGGGCGTCGAGGAACAACGGGTATGGGTGATCGCCGACCTCGTCTCGCCGCGTTCGGACTGGGAGTCGCTTGGCGACGGTTACCGCGTCGAGGCGCAATTCCTGCTCTGGCACGAGGACGGAGTGCTGCAGGTGCCGGCAAGCGCGCTGTTCCGGGTCGGTGACCAGTGGACGGTATTCGTAATCGACAATGGCAAGGCGCGCCGCCGGAGCGTCAGCGTGGGGCGCAGCAGCGGCCTGGCCATGCAGGTGCTCGACGGCCTGCAGCCCGGCGAACAGGTCATTCTGCATCCCGATGACCGCATTGAGGAAGGCGTGCGCGTCAGGTCAGGGTAATCCCGGCGCGGCCGGACGAATCAAGCCGTCAGAAACCAGTCGCGTAGCGGTGTCGAGCGATAACACAACCCGGGGCATCGCCTGCCGATGCGCCGGCCGCGCTTAAGCGGTGTTGGGCGCGGTCGATAGTTCTAGACCGGCCGTAGAGCCCGCACAGGGTGCCGGGACGATAAGGGGACATGACGGCTTTCAGGCACAATACGAACAGTGCGTGCCGCACCGGCGAGGCACGCGGGGTGCGCCGCACGGACGCCCGGCTCGATGCCGTACTGGTATCGGCGCATGGCGAGGTGAAGGTGACGGTCGTCAACCTCTCCCGCGCGGGGCTGTGCGTCGAAGGCGGGAAGGCCCTCTCGGACCTGCTGCTGGCCGAACGCCGGCAGGTTGCCGGCAAGACACCGGTCGGGGTGCGGGTTCACCTCGCCCTGCCCGCCGGTGAGCGTGGAGGACAGCCCGTGACCGTTCACGCCAGGACCGTCTACGTCATGCAGGATCGCGACGAGAATACCTGCCGCTGCGGCCTCGAATTCAGGCTCATCACAGAGGGTGGCGAGGTGTTCGAGGCATACCTGCATGCCACCGGCCTCGTGGATTGACACCCCCGGCCTGCCCTGCGCGAGCAAGGCATCACGACGGCAAGGCGGTCTCCCTTGCCGGGGCTTCTTCCAACGTGCGGTACGCGGCACGCGCGTGCCGTGTCAGTGCTGATCATGGCATGCGGCCGGTGCCGGTTCGTCCCGTGCTGCCCATCGACCCGATACAGGCTATAGTTGCACAACGACCGAATTCCGCATGCAGACGCCCGGGTGCCTGCGCTGAATGGCGCCTGGCGAACACCGAAAGGAAGACCAGGCATGAGTGAGACAGGAAAACCCGTGCCGGACATACCGCTGCCGCCCGATCCGAAATTCCGGCGCGAGCCATTGCCGGATTGCCATCCAAAGACCGGCGAGGAGGACCCGCATGCACCGGAGCGTATCCGGGCGTTGCTGTCCTCGCCGAGTTACCGGCGCGCCGACCAGGACGTGGATTTCCTCGAGCGCGACGAGGCGCGCGGCCTGCGCCTGAACCTTGAATACCTGAAACCCGAACTGCTGCTGGCCGAGCACGGGATAAGACACACGGTCGTGGTGTTCGGCAGTACCCGTCTCACCGAGCCTGCCACGGCGCAGCGCCGGGCCGAACGGCTCGAACAGGCGTTGCAGTCCCGACCGCATGATCCGGAACTGCGGCACAGGCTGAAGGTCGCACGGCGCGTCCTGGACAACAGCCGCTACTATGACGTCGCACGCGAATTAGGAAGCATTGTCGCGCAGTCCGGCGCGACGGTGAACGGCAGCGGGCTGGTCGTCATGACCGGTGGCGGGCCCGGCATCATGGAGGCGGCCAGCCGGGGTGCGTTCGAGCACGGCGCCAAGACCGTTGGCCTGAACATCGAACTGCCGCACGAGCAGTTTCCGAACCCCTACATCACGCCCGAGCTGTGTTTCCGTTTTCGCTATTTTGCCCTGCGCAAGCTGCACTTCATGCAGCGCGCCTGTGCGCTGGTCTCCTTTCCGGGCGGTTTCGGCACGCTGGACGAACTGTTCGAGGCACTGACCCTGATACAGACCCGCATCATCAAGCCACTGCCGGTGGTGCTTGTCGGCCGGAACTACTGGGAGCGCCTGATCGATTTCGAGTTCCTGACGGAGGAAGGGGTGATCGACAGCGAGGACCGCGACAGTTTCTGGTTCGCGGAAACGGCGCACGAGGTTTGGCGGGGTATCGTCGACTGGTACGAACGCAGTGGTGAGCCGCTGCTGCAGAAGGAAACTGGCGGTTGAAGATTTCCTTTCATGGCGCCGCACGGAGCGTGACCGGCTCCTGCCACCTGCTGCACTGTGCCGGCAAGCGCATACTGGTCGATTGTGGCTTCTATCAGGGCAGCCGTGAGCTGGTCGAGGAAAACGCCGAAGACTTCGGTTTTGATCCGGCATCGATAGACTATCTGCTGCTCACGCACGCCCACCTGGATCATTGCGGACGCATCCCGCTGCTCGTCAGCCGCGGTTTCCAGGGTGAGATCATAACCACGGCCGCCAGCCGGGAGCTGGCACGGCTGGTGATCATGGACGCGGCCGGGCTGCAGGAGGAGGAGGCACGCTATCGCAACCGGCGCTCGCACCGGCGCGGCAGGCGCGTCGAGGATATCGTCCCGCTCTACACCACACTGGATGCGCTCAATGCGCTGGAGAATTTCGGACGCGGTGCGGTTTATGGACAGGCGCTGCAGCTGGCACCCGGTATCAGGGCGACGTTCCTCGATGCCGGACATATCCTCGGATCCGCGAACGTGCTGCTGGAGGTGGCCGAGCGCGGGTACGCGCAGCGGGTGCTGTTCTCCGGCGATATCGGCATGCACGGGAGGCCGATCCTGCGCGATCCTGCCCGTCCGCCCTCAGCGGACGTGGTGGTCATGGAAACCACCTACGGAGACCGCCAGCACAAGGACCTGCTGCCGTCCGTCGACGAGCTGTACGATGCCATCAATACCACCACGCAGCGCGGCGGTAATGTGGTGATACCGACCTTCGCACTGGAGCGCGCGCAGGAAATCCTTTATTACCTGCATGCCGGCAAGGAGCGGGGCAGGCTGCCCGCCTTCCTGCAGGTGTTCCTCGATTCACCCATGGCGATTTCCGCCACGCAGATCTTTCGCCATCATCCGGAATGCTATGACGCGCAGACACGCGGGCTTTTCGAAAGCGGTCGCGATCCGTTCGATTTTCCCGGTTTGCACTTCACACGCGAGACGGCCGAGTCCATGGCGATCAACCAGATCTCCGGCGGCGCCGTGATCATGGCGGGATCGGGCATGTGTTCCGGCGGCCGCGTGCGCCATCACCTCAAGCACAACCTGGGCAGGGAGCGCAACAGCATCGTGTTCGTCGGATACGCTGCGCGCGGCACGCTGGCGCGGCAGATCATCGACGGTGCACGGCGTGTCGCTATCTTTGGCGAGGAATTTGCCGTACAGGCGGATGTACATACCATCGGCGGCTTTTCGGCGCATGCCGGCCAGGACGAATTGCTGGCATGGCACCGTGACACCGGCAAACCCGACGTGACCTTCCTCGTGCACGGGGAACAGGCCAGCATGGCGGCATTCGGCCGCCTGCTCGACGGGGGACGGGTGGAAATGCCGGAGCTGCGCCAGGTGTTCGAACTCTGAGCGGCCCATGTCGCCCGGTCCTTGCTGTCACCAAACTGTCACGGGGCGGTAACACCGCTGCAAGGCGGTGCCGCCAGTCTCCGGGCATTGCAGCGAACCGGAGGTGGCCATGTCGAGCCATATTCTTCAAACGGCGCAGGAGTTCGAAAGATATCATGGCGTCGCGCCGAACGTGATCAATATCAACACCAACCCGATGCACTTCGCAGCCCTGTCCAGGGAATATCCTGAGCCGTTCGAACCGGGGCAGAACATAACACCGGAGTTCCGGATGATCGTCGTGCCCGGCAGCCAGCTGGCGCATCCGCAGGCCGCGTGCTGGAAGACCTCCGGTCCGTTCGTCCGGACAACCGTGGTTCGGGGTGGTGCTATGCCGCCGAGCGGTTGTCGGTGGTGGCGTGATCCGATTTGGGTGCGGCGGGACTGAGCGAGCGCCGCACAACGCCCTGCTCAGGTGCCGGCGGTGCCCGTCTGCTCGCGCGTGCGGGCGATCTCCCGCAGCGACTGTTCGTTGTTGCAGAACTCGATCCCGTCGGGACTGAGGTTGCCCTGGGCAAGCTGCTCGTCGCATTCGTCCACGTTTTCGCAGGCGTTGCAACGCTTCATGTGCGTGTGGATATCGACGACGCGTTCGGTGCTCAGGTATTCATCGATATCGATGCCCAGCGCGACAAGCATCTTCGCAAGCCGGAAATGATCCAGCTGCTCCGCCAGCGCCTTCCGATATTTCATGCCCGCCCTGAAATTGAACACGATCGCGACCATCAGCAGGATTGCAAATGACACAAGCAGCAATGCCAGGAGGGTTGCCGAGAGCAGGCTGATAGTGGTCGTCATGATCTTGATCCCGTGGCTGGCGGAATTGCCAGGCCTGAATTCACAGCCAGAACCGCCGGATACCCTTGTGGCAGCCGGTTCGAAACACTGATTCCAGTCTACAGGCAGGGATGAGGCAGTTATTGACCTACGTCAAATTGCGCGAGAGGGCATGCCACCGTTGACGATCCGAATTCCCGGGCAGCGTCCGCGCCTGGACCTTCCGGGCTGCTTCCCTGCCGTATACGCCTGTCAAGTCCGCGCTTCACCCGTTCCGCTGATCCCGGTCGATGTACCGGCAAGACGTAGCATTATCCCGCCTGACAGGGCGGGAGCATCGCCTGAAACGGCGGACGATCCCTGACAGGCAGAATCTCGCAGGCGGGTTGAATAGAGTGATCACCATCACGCGTTGACGCTCGGGGCTGCCCTGTTCGAGGGAGGTCCGTAGTGTGACCCTGAAATCTCTGGTATGTTGATCGGGACCGGTACTCCATCTCGGTCTGTTCATGGCAGCCGCCGTGATGGTGGCAGGCACGGTTCCGATCCCGCGTTCAGTGGGGATATACGGGGAATGAACTATGCCGCCGATACAACGGTCATACAGCGGGCGCTTGCAGCAACTTGGACAACGCCGGTGGATGACGGCTAAGTGATCGCGGCATCAGGGTTTCCCGGTCGTACACGCCCTGGGTCTGATCCCAGGCGCGCCAGATTACCGGCAAGGCAGGTAACCGGGACGGATGCGATATTCTCCAGCTGTGTTGAACTTAATGTTTATAAATCATATTCATACGTCGTAGCGCGGGCAGGGGTCGGTGCTGTCATCCGGGCGGCGACCGTCGGTGTACTGAAGGACAGGTTTCTCCCGGCCGTCATTTGACTGATGGGCAAATAAGGCATATTAATTACTATGCTGTGCCGCAAACCAGCCATGCGTGAGGGTCGCGGGAGGGTCGTGCGTGTAACGGTGAAAAGAGCATGAGTGAAAAGATCATCAACATCGACAAGCCGAGTGGCAGCAAGAAGACACGGGACGTTGTAATCGAAGGCGATGCCATGGACCGCTTCGCCAATGCGTTTGAAGCGAGTGCACGCCGTTGGGAACTCATCGTCTACCCGGCGATGCTGGCATTCGTGGTGCTGGCAGCCTATGGATTTTTCCTGATCTATACCCTCAGCAAGGACATTCACGTCCTGGCACAGGGTATGGACCCCGATATGGGAAAGAACCTCACTCACATTTCAGAGAGTGTCATCTATCTTTCCGAAAATATCCGTACCATGACACGGCGGGTCCACAACATGTCCGAGTCGGTTGAATACATGTCGAAGAAGATGGACGCACTGGAAAACCTTGATCCCATGCTCGTCAATATGCGCGGAATGAATGCATCCATGGCGGAAGTCAACCGCAACATGCAACTGATGAACGCGACCGGTGATGTCATGCGTCACGAGATGGGTAACATGGGACAGAGCATGCGGCCGATGAACTTCATGAATAATTTTGTCCCGTGGTGATCAGCTGCCTTGCTGTGCGCCGGGTGTGTTCGCAGCTCCGTCCTTTGCCGTGCACACAGCACTTTCAAGCCTGAGCATGACGGGGGCGTGGTGCGTAGTTCGAATAACGTTAACAAATCATAAAAGGAGAGGTTTTATGTCACTCAATCCAATTGTAATCGCCCTGTCCGGGTTGCTCGCGATGTCTCCGGCCCTCGCCGAGGAGGATGTACCTGCACCACCTGCTGCGCAATCCATGGAATCCACACCGGCTGCAGCGGATGAACAGCCGGAACAAACCGCGCCAGCCGAGCCGGTTGTGGCAGCGGAACCGGCCGCAGCGGTTGCACAACCGGAGCAAGCCGCTCCAGCGGCAGCTGTTGCCGAAGAGGCCGAGTCCGATGAATCAGCCGGCAACGCTCCGGTCGAACCGGAAACCGGCGAAAACATTTCGCCCTACGAGAGCGAGGCGTTGACACGCCGTCAGGAAGAGATGCGGGCCTGGATGCAGGCCCGGCGGGAGGCAATGAAAAGGCAGCGTGAAGAACGGCTGGAAAAGGCGCGCGAGCGGCGTGAGGCCAGGAAACGCTACGTGGATTCGCAGCTGGATGCCTATCTGAAAGAGCAGGAAGACCGCCAGGCGCGCGAGGCCGATCGTTATCAAACCCTCCGTGACAAGGCCGAGGAACAGCACAATTATCTGGTCAAGCATCACGAGGAAATGCTGGACAAGGCCTTGCAGACGCAGATCGACGCCGCCAACCGACAGGAGGAATTACGCAAGCAGGCCGAGGAACGTCGCAAGAAGCTGGCGGCGTTCCGTGCGACCGTGAAGGACATGACGCCGGAAGAACGTCGTGCCTACATGGATGAACACCGCCAGGACCTGTTCGGACCCGAGCCGGAGATGCCCGCTCCCCCGACATCGATGGCCTACCCGCCGGCGCCGCCTCCCCCGCCCATGCTGAATCCGTACCTACCACCGGGTTCAGCTCCGGGTCCCTACCGGTCTCAGTAAACGCAGTAGCGACTTGGCCCGGCCGACCGGTGTGATTTGACCGGCCGGCCGGGCCTTATACCCTGACAGGCGACCGGGTCCACAGCCATCGCGTGCAGCGGCAGGCGCTCAGCAGGGCGCTGAGCGCTTGGCAAGTTCCTGCTCAGCTTCACGTGTGGTGATGGTCGACAGCAGGGACAGTTCCTGGCTCAGTAGCCCGAGCAGATCATCCAGGGCAATAATGCCCGCAAGTTCACCCGCATTGGTTATGACCGGGACGCGCCTGACGCCGCGGCAGCGCATACGCCGGGCGACATCAAAGATGTTTTCATCTTCTGTCACCTTCAGCAAGGAGAAGGTCATGACATCACCTGCCGTGACTCCGGTGACAGCGATGTCCTTGGCGATCACCTCGATCACGATGTCACGGTCGGTCAGGATACCTACCGGTCTGGCATGTCCCTCGACCTCCTCGATGATAACGAGACTGCCGACATGATGTTCACGCATCAGCCGGGCAACCTCCAGTACGGACAGGTCACGGGTTGCCGTCACCACGTCACGGTTACAGAATTCTCCAGCCTTCATGGTGATTTCCTCGCAGGCACAAAGCGACACGCTATAGATGCGCAGGGAAGTATATTGTTTGCACGATGGTTATAAACTTGATCCATATCAACCGCCGGACCGGCTTGTCGGGCGCGGGCCGCGAGCGGCGCGTGATGCCGGAGGTGCCACGCCGCCCTGATTCCAGCGTGAAGGCATGACCCGCCATCGATCCGTTGCCGTCCTGCGGTATGATCCCGCAGGGATCGATAATTGCCTGCATATCCATTATATATATGTTCTTGCAGGCCGATATTATGCCATTAACGAGTGAATAAACCGTCCACGCATGTACTGGCTTTCCTTCAAAAAGAAGCAGGAAAAACAGATCACTGGCTTGATACTGCCGGGCGGCGGGGCACGCAATGCCTATCAGGCCGGCGTACTGAAGGCGATCGCCGACATGTTGCCCGAGGACATCGAGAATCCCTTCCCGGTGATCTGCGGCACCTCATCGGGTGCGCTCAATGCCGTGTTGATGGCGAGCAGCGCGACCCGTTTCAGGGAAGGTGTGGATCGTCTCTGGGGTATCTGGTCGAACTTCCATGTCGGCAAGGTGTTCCGGGTCGATGGCTGGACGGCCCTCGTCAGTGCCTGGCGCTGGGTTATCACCTTCCTGCTGGGCGGGCTGGTGAAAAATCCGCCCGCATCCGTACTGGACAATTCACCGCTGCGGGAGCTGCTGGAGCGGCATATCCGCTTTGCCAGGATTCAGCAGGCAATCGACAGCGGTGCGCTGCGCGCGGTATCCGTAACGGCTTCCGGTTACACCAGCGGCCTGTCGGTCAGCTTTTTCCAGGGACTGTCGGGATTGTCGCCCTGGCGGCGTACACGGCGCAGCGGCCAGCCGACGGAGTTGACGCTCAATCACCTGATGGCCTCTTCAGCGATCCCGGTGTTGTTTCCGGCAGTCAAGCTGCGCAACGAGTATTTCGGCGACGGATCCATGCGCCAGACGGCGCCGTTGAGCCCGGCGCTGCACATGGGCGCCAACCGCCTGCTGATCATCGGTGTCAGGAATACAAAGCAGGATCTGCCTCCGGATGACGCACGCGACGTCCACTCCCCGTCGCTCGGACAGATTTCAGGGTACATCTTCGACAGCCTGTTCATGGACAGCCTGGATGCGGATATCGAACGTTTGCGCCGAATCAACCACACCATCACGGAGACGAAGGAAAAGCGCGTCGTCTACGGCGAGACCCAGTTGCGCCAGATCGATTACCTGGTCATCTCACCCAGCCGCGATGTGCGTGATATCGTGGAAAAATACATCGGCAACTTTCCCCGTTCGGTGCGCATTCTGCTCAAGGGCATCGGCGCGCTTACCCGGGAAGGCCGGCCGTTGATGAGCTACCTGATGTTTGATGCGCCGTTCTGCAAGGAACTGCTCGATCTGGGATATCAGGACGGTATGGCGGCCAGGGAGCAGATCCTGCACCTGATCGGTTACGACGAGCTGATCGAGGAAGCGGAAGCGGCGGGCTAGTGGTGCATCCTGTCCTGGCGGCGCCACCGGTCCACGATGTCGTCCACGTCCAGATCCGATGGTCCCGCGCACCAGTGGCGGAAGAAATCCACGCTCGAGCTGTTGGGCGGCGGGTCGGGCTTGAACAGCTGGACCCGGGTCGGTAGCGGCACGGCCAGGCCCATGATCATCGCCTCGCCCTGGCCGAGCGAGGACAGGATGTCGATCAGGTCGCGTTCCGCCTCGGGGACGAGGTCGCGCACGTATTCCTGGTCATCGGGATTCGTCAGGCGCAGGCAGACGAAGGTGCTGCACTGCGCCAGTACGGTTTCCGAAAGATCATGCGGGCGCTGCGTGACCACCGCCATCCCGACCCCGTACTTGCGTCCTTCCTTCGCGATGCGCTGCATGGTGCGCAATGTGCCGCGGTACTGGACGTTGCCCTCGCGCGGAATATAGGCGTGGGCCTCCTCGCAGACCAGCAGCAGTGGAAATTCCTTGTATCTCGGGTTCCAGTAATTGAATTCGAAGGCCAGGCGACCGATCTGTGCCGTCACGACAGGCCGGACGTCGAACGGTACCGAGCTCATGTCGATGATGGTGAGCTGCGCCTTGGGTTCACCCAGGCCAACGAAATCGCGCAATAGGCCGGTCAACGTGTCCGATGAAATCCGGTGTCTCGGATTAAGCAGGAAATCATAGCGCATGTCGTTCATGCGGCTTTGCAGACGCATCAGGAACTGGTCGAACAAACCCGCCAGCGGCCCCTTTTCCTTGCCGAAGTTCGACGTGGTCTTGTTGGCGGTCTCGAAGTACCCGTACAGCTCCTTCAGGGAGAAGTAGACCGGCGAGTCGATCGAGATATGTCCGATACCGAGGTCCTTGTTGGACTTGTTGCGCAGGTCCTGCACGCAATCGCGCAGAAAGGCGATCTGCGAGGAGGCCGATTCGTCCGAACGGTCGACCAGCAGGTCGACCAGCTCCGAAAATGTCATCAGCCAGTACGGAATTTCGAGGTCACGGGCATCGATATAGCGCGTGGTCTTTTCGTCAAACGAACACCGGCGGATGCCATCATCGTCCTCCCAGCTGTATTCACCGTGCAGGTCGAGCAGGATGATATGGGATTTTGGCATGCGCTTGACCGCCCGCTGCAGCAGGTTGGCAACCGTCCAGGACTTGCCGGCGCCGGACTGGCCGAGAATGGCCATGTGCCTGCCGAACAGGGCGGCCGGGTCCAGGCAGACATCGATGGTTTCATCTGCTGACGAGCAGCCAACGGCATAGCCCTGGGCACGGAACTTGACGAAGATGGATTCCATCTCGTCACGGGTAATGGTGTGCACCTCGGCGCCCGTGACGGGATAGTTCTTGATTCCGTTCTGGAATACCCCGCTGGTGTTGATTTCACCCAGCGGGATCAGGTTGATGGTCCTGCCGGGACGGTCTTTGCCGGAGGCGGGAGTCTCGCTGATCGAGGTGACTACGGCCAGCAGCTTGATGTCGCCCTGGACGATGGATACATAGGAGCCGGGTTGACCGCTCAGGTCCTGCTCGTCCTTGATCGAAATGCGCGGCAGACGCCCCTCTCCGGCCTCCAGCAGCCTCGCAACGAGCGAGCCGGCTTCGACCCGGGTGAGATGGCCAATCAGTGTCTTCGTGTACGGTGTCATCGCCGATTACCTTTGTGATAGGTCGGTAAGGGGCAGCATCCAGGATTCGGTCTGCCAGTCCATGAACCCGCATCCCCCGGGCCGCGTGGCGTTGCAACTGTGCAGGAGGCTGCGCATAACTCTAGCATATAGCGGCAACGTTCCCGCCGTTATTGAATACCAAACACCGTCAGTACGGGTCGAAGACCGGGAATTGACGGGAAAGGAGGCGGGACCGTGTCGCAGGCCTGGCGGATAACGGGAAGTCGGCGCATGCGACTGTGCGACGTCGTTCGTGCCTGCAGTCCGCTTTCTGCTGTCTTCCCGGCGCGGCGCCATCGCCCGGGTCGGAATTGATTGACTGTAACCGGCGGATTTAAAGGAGCTTTATGTCTTCGGCTGACTTCGGAGCGGTCCATCGCGGCCAGGCCGGTGGTCGCCTATCAGATGCCCGGGACGGGCACAATGCCGACAACTACGATGCGGGGGAGGCTGGCCGCCACGCCGACCAGCGGCGTGGCGGCCGTGCCGGTCGCCTAGTAACCGCGGGCGATTTCAGGCTGCATCAGGTGACGGAACTGCTTGCGGTAGTAGACCACCGCGCTGTTGCCTTCGGCCTTTACATCGAAGATCTTCCACTGGTCCTTGTTCTTGTAAAAACGGAATTCAAGGCGGGTCGGAATGCCGGTGGGCTGCATGATCCATACATTGACGCGCACGTCATTGCCATCCTGCCCGCGCGGCGTGAAATAACGGATCGGCTGATTGGTGTAGGTGACCAGCTGGGACGCCAGCGTGTTCATGAATGACTTCTTGAGTTCGTCCTGCATGTGGGCGCGTTGCTGCGGCGACATATGCTGCCAGGCGGGACCCGCTGCCCAGCGTGTCATGTATTCGAAATCGAAGTAGGGCTCGATTTCAGTGGTCATGAAGGCGATAGCCTGGTCGCGGTCGGCGGCGCGTCCGCTCTTGATGAAATTGGTCAGCTTGGCAACGCCGGCCCTGACGATGGTACCGGGATTGTTTGAATCGAATTTGTCAATAGCGTGTCTGTTGTAACCGGTATAGCCGGCGGTGTAACCGGGTGGGAAGGGAGCTGCGGTGATAACTGCGGATACGGAAAACAGGACGAAGAAAATAGCCAGTCGATGTACTTTCATTTAAACCTCTGCGCATGCGCCGGGTGGTGGAAAGAAAACAGGCCTGGGAACCAGGCCTGTTTATACATCAGACTCACTCGCGTTACCACCACTTCATGCACAGGTATGTGCATGAAGGGGGTGCAGGTGATTACTTGCTTTCTGCAGCAGGTGCCGCCGGAGCCGGAGCAACCGGTGCATAGCCGTACGGCGCATAGCCGCCGTAGCCATAACCCGGATAGCCGCCATAACCGTACGGGCCATAACCGCCCCAGCCGTACGGGCCGTAGCCGCCATAGCCATAGCCGCGACCGTAACCACGGCCATAGCCGCGACCGTGACCACCGGCGCTCATGTTGAAGTCCATGTCACCCCAGCCGTCACCATCGAAAGGACCCCAGTCGGAACCCCAGTTGTCACCACCCCAGGGACCACCACCCCACCAGGCATGGGCGGATGTCATCGGCAGCGCGGACAGGCCGGCGATTGCAGCGGCGGCCAGAACTGTTTTTACACTATTCATTTGGTATTACCTCCTGTGAAGGAAAATTGCTCTCGTGTTGATAGGCAACGTTATTCTGACGCAAGGTGGTGGGAAAAATATTGACCTGCATCAAGCTGACGTAGCATTATCACCATATAATTATCAACTTATTAACTTATAAGTCAAGCATACCAGGACTACCATGTTGCGTGACGCAATAGGGTGTTGACAGGGACAGGCTGGAGAGTGTTATGCGACTGATAATGTTTGTTTTTCTAGTTGCGCTGACGGGAGGGGCCCGGGCGGCGCCGGACGGCGCCGCCCTGTTCACTGCGCATTGCGCGGCCTGTCATGGCGACGAGGGTGGCGGCGGCGTCGGTGTGCCGTTGTCGATGCCGTCCTTTCTTGACAGCGTGGACAATCGCTTTCTGCGCCAGACGATCCGCCATGGTCGTCCGGGTCGGGTCATGCCGGCCTTTTCGGCACTCAGTGATGCGCAGGTCGATGCCATCGTCAATTTCATACGCGGCTGGTCCGGCAAGCCGGCACCTACCTACGCGAGCGCCGCAGTCAAGGGCGATGCCGCACATGGCAAGGTATTGTTCGCCGCCCACTGTGCTGCCTGCCATGGCACACGGGGTGAAGGCGGCAAGGGCACGGGAGTGACGTTCTCGCGCCATCGCGACCTGCCGATCATCGCGCCCGGGCTGAATAACAGCGGTTTTCTGGCCGCAGCCTCCGATGAGATGATCCGGCGCACACTGCAGTACGGACGCGAGGGGACACCCATGCGCTCTTTCCTGAAACAGGGACTGTCGGCGCAGGATATCGATGATCTGGTCAGCTACGTACGCAGCTTCGAGGGCAAGAAGCCGGATACCCGGGACACCGGCGCTTCAGAGTCGCCTGTCCTGGTGGCGGAGTCGTCCTACTCGCTCGAGGAAACCGTCGACAATATCAAGCAGGCGATTATCAGCCAGAATTTCATCCTGATCAGAACGGACACACTCGAGCACGGATTGGTGCCCGAAGGCGAGGAAAACCCGCACCAGATAATCCTGCATTTCTGCAATTTCAATTTCCTGTTCGATGCACTTGCGGTAGATCCGCGCGTGGGCATGTTCCTCCCCTGCCGCGTCACCGTGACCGAAAGGGACGGGAAGGTCATGGTCAGTGCCATCAATCCGCAGTACCTGAGCCACCTCTTCAACAACGATGAACTGGAGGAATACTGCAAGCGTATGCGCGGGGTGTACGAGGCGATCCTGGAAGAGGCGACGCTATGAACAAATGCTGTCTGAACCTGTTGCTGGCCTGGCTGCTGGTCGGTGTGGCAGTCAAGGCCGGAGCCGAGGAAATCATCATGACACGCTCCCAGCAGCCCTTTCCGGAAACGATGCTCGTGCTGCAGGAATCCATCAGGGCGCACGGCTATGTTGTTTCGCGCGTGCAGCGGATCGACGTCGGCCTTACCGGTATGGGCTTCAAGACGGATAAGTACCGGATCGTATTTGCCGGTAAGCCGGACGAGATAAGAATGCTCGCCGAGAAGGCGCCGCAGCTCATACCCTATCTGCCGCCGAAGATCTCGATCTTCGCCGAGGGTGATCAGACGGTACTGGTCACCATTCATCCGGAGATCTATGGCAGGATCGCCGGTGACGCGGTAGATCCGGTGTTTTTCCAGCGCTGGGCGAGTGATCTGCGCTCCATCTTCCACGACGTCAGCGCGGCGCGATGATATGGGCTGACGGGCGACGAAATTGACGCGTAGGGGGCAGAAAAAGGCGGGCAGCTTGTCCGTGCAACGAGCGGGGGTTATTGCCGGCACAAGGCCACAACATGGAAGATACTTTCACACGGCCGTTCAGCGATGTTGATTCAGATCAACAATAAAACCGATCAGTAAGAATTTTTCGTTCCGTTTGATACTGGTCAAGAATCGATGCACCTTCGCCGCTGTCGCCCGGCTCGGGGATATATGCCGGGCATCGCGAGGACTGCATCGTGGATCAGCCCGAACGGCCCTGGACGCCGTTGCCGGTGCGATCGACACAGGGCCTGATCCGTGGAATGCGCAGCGTCAGCGTAGTTGCAGGCACCAGATGTTTTCCGTCAGGCCGGTCAGTCCCCGTTCCCGGAAGGCCGGGTTGGCCGCCAGCGCATCGAATCGCGCCAGGTGTTTGATCGTGAACTGTTCCGTGAACAGGCGTTCGACCTCCCGGTCCGGGACGGAGAACGGCGGGCCGTTCATTTCCGATTGCCGGTATTCCATGGTCACCAGCAATACACGTCCCGCCGATGACAGCAGACTGGCGAGGTGGCCGGCATACCGGGGGCGCAGCGTATCGGGCATGGCAACCAGCGCGGCGCGGTCATAGCAGCCGTCCAGGGTGCCCAGTGCGGCCGTGTTCAGACGGAAGAAGTCCCCGCAATAGATCGCCATAGCGTCATACGACCAGCGGCTGTAACCGGCTTCCTCACGTATCTCCGGTGTCAGTCTGTTTTCCCTAAAGAAGGCGGCCACGGCAAGGGCGCTGATCTCGACACCGGCGACCGCGTGACCCTGTTCCCTGAGCCAGAGCATGTCGAGACTTTTACCGCACATAGGCACCAGGATGCGGCTGCCCGACGGCAGGCCGAGGCCGTGCCAATGCCGCTGCAGATGGCCGTTGATTTCGCGCTGGTGAAAACCGATCTGGTTGGCTGCCCAGCGTTCGTGCCAGAATTCAGGATCCATGTGCCGCCTGTGCGCTGTCCGGCGCGATAGCTGTTGGAGTGCAGAACCGTTACGATAGTATATAGGACCTGTTTCATAATCCCTCGGCCGCGACCGTGGCGATTCCGGTCCCGGGCAAGTCGCGGTTCTCGGTGGAGTCATGAGGCAGGTTCTCGACTTTTAAAACCAACTCGATGGGATCCCGATGAAAACGAACGAGCCGCTCGTGGAGCCGTTCCAGGTCGCCTTCCGGGGACGCTTTGAGAGCATCCTGCGCTGGGAGCAGCTGGATCTGCTGTGGGATACCCTGGGTGCGAACGCCGACGACAACTGGTTTATCTACGCCGTCGGCGAGACGCCGCCGGCCGCCCCGGCCACCGCTGCGCAGGTCAGGAGATTTCTATCTGAAATCATACAATTACTTCGCAAGGAGCATGACGAGGATTATTGTGGCATCGTCTTCGTGGACTCGGTCGATGAACCGGCGTTCGTGAAGATATTCGATCCGAACAATCTCGGGGTATCCTGCGGTTACAGCGACAATCCCCCGCTGCCGGGCTGGATTCTCTCGAAACTTCCTCCCGTCGATATGCGGCAGACGCCGGTCCTGCCCGGCAACCGGCGTCGCTGGTGGCAGCGTTTTCTCCAGCACTGAAAGCTGGCGATTCAGCGTATAGCGTATACAGCGAAGGCCGGGCCGGCCTGTATAGTGTATTAATATTAATTAATATACTATACAGGCCCTGCACTGGCGGCAATCGCCGCCGTTGAATTATCGTTCAAGCGTTCAATGGAGTGTTATCGATGAGCAAGGTAACGACCATCGTCATTGCCGGCGTCCTGCTGGGACTGAGTGGTGCGGTACTTGCCGGGGACGCCGAGGCCGGGAAGACGAAGTCCGCCACGTGTGCCGGTTGTCACGGCTCAGCAGGCGTGAGCAGTAATCCCATGTGGCCGAACCTTGCGGGCCAGAAGGAAGGTTATCTGGTCAAGCAATTGAAGGCCTTTCGCGAGGGCGCACGCACCGACCCCCTGATGAGCCCGATGGCCATACCGCTGACCGACGAAGACATCGACAATCTCGCGGCCTTTTTCAGCAGCCTGTAACGCCCAGGGCCGTGGGCGACAGGGTCTGTCGGTCTCCGGTTCATTCCCCTTTCGGTATCATGCGCTGATTCAGATAGACCAGCATGCTCAGCAGCAGTATCGCCCCAGCCTGATGCGAGGCCGCCAGAGGCACCGGTACATGCAGCAGCAGGGTTGAAATGCCCAAGCTGACCTGCAACAGCGCAGCTGCCATCAGTGCGTGCAGGCCACCGCGCAGACCGCCGTCGTAGCGCTTGCGCAGGGTCACCAGCCAGAGCAGGCACACACCGGAAAACACCAGCGTGGCCAGCAGGCGGTGATCGAACTGTACGGTGGCGATATTCTCGAAAAAATTTCGCCACAGGGGTGTCTGCATGAAAATCACCTGCGGCACCCAGTGGCCATCCATCAGCGGGAATGTATTGTAGGCATGGCCGGCCTTCAGCCCGGCGACCAGTCCGCCCGACAGGATGGTGATCAGCGCCAGCACGAGCAGAAACCTGACGGCATTTCGCGGTACAGCATCGACCCGCGCGGGCTGCCGATTGCCGAACCACAGCCCGAGCGCGACATGGAGCATCCAGGCGTATATCAATACGGCCAGACCGAGGTGTGCCGTCAGCCGGTACTGACTGACGTGCGGGTTGTCGACCAGTCCGCTCTTGACCATGTACCAGCCCAGCAGTCCCTGCAATCCGCCCAGCACGAACAGTAGCGTGAGCCGGGGGATCAGCGGGCGCCGGATCCAGCCCTTCACCAGGAAATACAGGAACGGCAGCAGGAATACCGTGCCAATGGTGCGTCCCAGCAGACGGTGCGAATATTCGAACCAGTAGATCCGCTTGAAGCCGTGCAGGTCCATGCCGACATTGATCTGCCGGTATTCGGGGGATTGGCGATACAGCGCGAAGGTTGCCTCCCAGTGCTGCTCGTCGAGCGGCGGGATGATCCCGAAAATCGGATCCCATTCGACCATGGACAGGCCGGATCCTGTCAACCGGGTCACGCCGCCGAGGATCACCATGGCATAGATCATCAGGCAGCACACCAGCAGCCAGCCCGCGATGCGGCGGCTTTCGGATGATGTCATGGTGTCGGCAGGCATGGCATTCCGGCGGGCTGATGGCTAGAGTAGGAGACAGTTGGACCGCGCCCCATTGTAACCGAAAAGCGCGTGCAGCCACCGCTGTCTACCGGGTGCTGTGGACCTGCGACGACGAGCAGGAGAAGATCATGAAACCGGTGTACGTGCTGCCGGTGCTGGCAGCCGCCGTCGCGGGCATCGTATACGGCATTCTGTCGGCCGTGCAGCGGGAGACGCCCGTCTCGACCACACCCGCGGCCGGGCCCGCCGGCCAGGCGCCTGAGGCCGTCATCCGGGTGGAAGCGGTACCCGGCAAGACGGTGCTGGATATCTCGGTACACACCCTGGACGAGCTGCGCGTGGTGCTGGATCGGGCCGAGCGGCTGGCGTCTCGTTTGCTTGACGAAACGGCCGCTGCACGCATAGTGCTGGTGCTGCATGGCCCCGAGGTCGAATTCTTTTCCAGAAGAAACTACGAAAAATACCGCGATGTCGTGGATCAGGCGGCGCGGCTTGATGCCATGGATATCGTGGACGTGAAAATCTGCCGGACGATGATGAACATCAAGGGCGTCGCCCGTGATGACATACCCGCCTTCATCGAACAGGTGCCGGACGGGCGTGTCGAGGTCCAGCGGCTTCTGGACAGCGGTTATGCATACTTCTAGCCGGCTGTCGCAGGGGATTATATGCTGCGCCGATTACCGGCTCATGGTGCCCGTGTAGCAGCGTGCGCACAGTGCTTTCCCCGGTTTCTGCCGCGCTCGGTACTCGCCTGAGACTTTTTCAGCAGTCTGCTAGAGCGCCTCGGCGCGCATGATCTGCCCGTAGCGGTCCGTGTGCAGGTGCAGCTGCCCGCGGCAGCCGACCCGCCTTGCCGGACAGGTCGGCCCCTCCGGCAGCAGTACGTCGAATTCGATGTCCACGATCACGCCATCCCCTGTTTTCATGATGATTCTATAGCGCAGCGAGTCGTTATCGATCCAGCCGTCCCGCGCACAGAACCGGCGCAGCTCGCAACAGGATTTGAGGTAGGACTCGATCAGCGACATGTTTATAGTTCTGCGGCGCCGTCCTGGTGACATGCGGTTCCGCAGGACAGTCGCCCGTAATCGTACACAGCTGAAAAAAGTATAGAAGAGTGCGCCGGTTATTCAATGAACGCGCCGGTGCTGCCTGGTGGGGAGGCTGACGGGCTTACCGGGGCCGGGGCTTGCCGCCGCGCATGCCCCGGCACGTGCGTATCAGCCGGTGCGCTGGTCCAGGATGCGTTCGATGATCGGTGCCAGGATGATTTCCATGGCAAAGCCCATCTTGCCGGCCGGCACAACGATGGAGTTGCGCCGTGACATGAAGGAATCCCTCAGCATGGCGAGCAGGTAGCTGAAATCGATATCCAGCTGGCGCGGGTCCTTGAACCGGATCACAACGAAGCTTTCGTCGGGGGTCGGGATGTCGCGTGCGATGAAGGGGTTCGACGTGTCCACCGTCGGCACGCGCTGGAAGTTGATATCCGTGCGCGAGAACTGCGGTGTGATGTAATGCACGTAATCATGCATGCGGCGCAGGATGGTATCGGTTACCGCTTCGGCGGAGTAGCCGCGTTGCTCGCAATCGCGGAAGATTTTCTGGATCCATTCCAGGTTGACGATGGGGACTACGCCGATCAGCAGGTCGACATGCCGGGCGACGTCGACACTGTCCGTGACGACGCCGCCGTGCAGACCCTCGTAAAACAGCAGGTCGGTGTCTTTACCCACTTTCTCCCATGGCGTGAACTCGCCCGGTTTCTGGCCAAAGGGATTGGCCTCCTCCTCGCTGTGCAGGTAGTAGCGACGTTCGCAGCTGCCGGTCTCGCCATAGCTCCGGAAGGTTTCCTCGAGCTTGTCAAACACGTTCGCCTCGGGGCCGAAATGGCTGAAGTGCCTGTTGCCACTGGCCTCCGCCGTCGCCATGGCCTCTTTCATTGCGGCACGGTCGTAACGGTGGTAACTGTCCCCTTCGATCACCACCGGGTTGACACCCTCGCGCAGGAAGATATGTTCAAAGGCGACCTTGACGGTCGTGGTGCCCGCACCGGATGACCCGGTGACGGCGATGATGGGATGTTTCTTTGACATAGTGGCTCCTGGCCCTGTGCATTAGTGGTCTGGAACGCGGCACGCCCCGCAGACGAGCGCCTGCATCGCGAACGCTACGCAGCTGGCACACGCCAAACCCGCGCAGCCGCGTATTGAATCATTATTACGTCACGTAACTCAAGCAGCCGGCGTGTCATGCCGCTGAGTGCCGTATTCTTACATAATTCTCAATGGCTTGGCAGCTCCCCCCCGCAGGGGGTGCTGCAGTGACGGGCGCCATTTGCGCCGGGCAGGTTTGAGACAGTCTCTAAAGACTACGCCGGAATACTGTTTGCCCCGTGCGTGTGCGCCGTTACATGCCGGGTAAGACACTGTCATTTCGTGCAAAATACTGATGATTTTTAAACCGTCGGCATCACGGTGAGGGGGATCCGTGACCTGACGACATGGACGAGGCAGCAACCGCATGAGAGAGATTCGGCAGGATCGGCGTGTACGTCACCGCTTGCTGCCATTTCTGGCATGGCTGGGCGAGATCCGCAAGCCCGAAATCCTTCGTGCCGACCTGATTGCCGGCATCACGGTCGCGCTGGTGCTGGTGCCGCAATCCATGGCCTATGCACAGCTCGCCGGCCTGCCGGTTTACTACGGCCTGTATGCCTCGTTCCTGCCGGGCATCATTGCCGCGCTGTTTGGCTCTTCGCGTCAGCTGGCGACGGGGCCGGTTGCGGTCGTATCGCTCATGACAGCCTCTGCGCTGGAGCCGATCGCGGGCGCCAATCCCGAACTCTACGTCGCCTATGCCATCATGCTGGCCTTGATGGTGGGACTGTTCCAGGTGACGCTGGGGCTGCTGCGACTGGGTGTACTGGTCAATTTCCTGTCCCACCCGGTGGTGTTCGGCTTCACCAACGCGGCCGCCATCATCATCGGAGCATCGCAGCTGGACAAGCTGTTCGGTGTCACGGTCGAGAAAACGGAACATACCTACGAAACCGTCATCAATACCCTGGTTGTCGCCATGCACAGCGCGCATCCCGAAACCCTGCTGATGGCGACCCTGGCGCTGGCCATCATGATCGGTCTCCGGCGATACTTGCCGAAGGCGCCTAATGTGCTGACCGCCGTCGTCGTCACCACGCTGCTGTCCTGGCGGTTTGGGTTCGAGTCCATGGGCGGCCAGGTGGTCGGCACGATCCCCGCCGGCCTGCCGCCGGTCGCACTGCCGTCGCTCGATGTCCAGGTCATGATCCAGCTGCTGGGTATAACGGCGGTCATCTCCGTCATCGGTTTCATCGAGGCGATCTCGATCGCCAAGGCCATGGCCGTGCGCACCCGCCAGCACCTCGATGCCAGCCAGGAACTGGTCGGGCAGGGGATGGGGAATATCATGTCGAGCCTGTCGGGCGGTTACGCGGTGTCCGGTTCGTTCTCGCGCTCGGCCGTGAACCTCAGCGCCGGCGCGAGAACCGGTTTTTCCGCCGTGGTGACCGGTATCGCGGTCGGTATCACGCTGATTGCCCTTACGCCCTTGCTCTACCATCTGCCGGAGGCGACGCTGGCGGCGGTCATCATCATGGCCGTGACCAACCTGGTGAAGGTCGATCCCATCAGGCAGGCCTGGAAGGTACAACGGCATGATGCGGTGGTCGCCGTGGTAACCTTCGTGCTGACCATGGTGTGGGCGCCGCACCTCGACAAGGGCATCATTGTGGGCGTGATTACCTCTCTGGGACTGTTCCTCTACCGCACCATGTCGCCGCGGGTCGTCGTGCTCTCGCGCGACCCGGATGGCACCCTGCGCGATGCCGACATGCGCAAGCTGCAGACCTGCCGCAACATCGCCGTGATCCGCTTCGACGGGCCGCTGTATTTCGCGAATACGGGCTATTTCGAGGACAAGATCATGGAGCGGGTGGCTTTCAAGCCGGAGCTGAAATTCGTCATCATCGATGCGGAGGGCATCAACGAGGTCGATGCCACCGGCGAGGAAATGCTGCACAACCTGATCGGCCGCCTGCAGGCGGCCGGCGTCGAGCTGATCATCGCCCGTGCCAAGCAACAGCTGCAGGATACGTTCGAGCGCACCAGGCTGATCGAACGACTGGGCAGGGATCACATGTTCGCGCTGCGCACGCAGGCCTTCAACTATGCCTGGGAGCGGCTCGGTGACAATCACGCCGAGACCTGTCCACTGCGCGTACCGCAGCCGGCCGGCGAGGCGTAATACACCGCGCGGGTCTCACAGCCGCTCGAACAGCAGGTCGCGAACGACATGCCCGAGCCGCCGGCCGCGTTGCTCGAATCGCGTGACCGGGCGGCAACCCGGCTGCGTTGCATACGGTCCGGGATCGGCACGGTTCCTGAACAGACCCGACGCCCCGACCACGGCGAGCATGTGGCCGGCGTAGTCCTCCCAGTCCGTCGCCAGGTGCAGGATGCCGCCCGGGCGCAGCTTGCATGCGAGCTGGCCGACGAAACCGGACTGCACGAGGCGGCGCTTGTGATGGCGTTTCTTGTGCCAGGGATCCGGAAAGAACAGCAGGACCCGGTCGAGGCACCCGTCGGGCACCGCCTTCTCCAGGAACCGTGCCGCATCTTCGTTGTAAACCCTGACGTTTTGCAGCCCGTGCCGTTCGAGTGCGAGCAGCAGGTGACCGACGCCCGGCCGGTGCACCTCGATGCCGATGAAATCCTCATGCGGCGCGGCCAGTGCCAGGGCGAGCAGGGCATCGCCGTTGCCGAAACCGATCTCAAGGGTGAGCGGCGCCTGACGGCCGAACACGCACGCGGGGTCGAGGGGGGTTGCGGGATCGAGCCCGTACCTCGGCCATAGCGTCTGCAGTGCCCGCTGCTGTCCACTGGTCATGCGCCCCTCGCGCCTGACGAAGGAGCGTATCGTGCGGCGGGTGGGGTCGCTGGCCACGATTGTGCTGCCGTGATGTGACATCGTGGCCCTATTCTAGCCGGTATTGCACACCGGGACCCCGGACGCGGGCGCGCGGGAAGCCGTCGGGGTCGGGACAGCAAAGGCCCATCACAGCGTGTTCGCTGCCTGAGTCCTGTGAATTTTATTATTCCATTTATCTGAGTCTGCCATCGACGCCCGGCGAAAATCCGGGCTGGATGCCGGTAGCATGGGGCACCTGCTCCACGGCGCGGGCGCCGTCGCGTCGGAGCCGAAGGCGGCCGGGCCGTACCCGATCCGTCACGCTGTCGCCCACGCGGCCTATAAAACCCGTTAATGGACGGCCAAACGGATTCGTGGTTGTGATGCCCGTGCGCGGAGCCAGACCCGCGAAGGGACGCCTGGCAACCGGCAGGCCGTGCCTGATTTCCCCTTGCCTCCGCGCGGGTGTTGTCGTTTAATGGGGGGATAATTCCGAAGGCGTCTAACAGCAGACACCCTCCTCGGGCGTTCCTGACCGTACCGGACGCCCAGCTTAAATCCAGCCGCTGTAACTGACCAGGTGATGCCTGGCAAGCCGCTTTCTCCGGTTTCGGGTTTGCATGCAGGCCGATTTCGACACGGTACTGTCCCCGAACCGGGACGGCGTGCCGGGCAGTCGTCCACCCGAACAGGATGGGCGGTGGCAGGGTCCGGGCGCTTCGGTTGGACGCCTCCGGCAGCTATTCATACAGGACGATCGATGAACGCACGTGCACTCTTTCCCTTTCTGAACTGGTTCCGGCTCGTCACGCGGGAGACGGTGAAGGCCGACTTCATGGCCGGCGTGACCGGTGCCGTGATCGTGCTTCCCCAGGGTGTCGCCTTTGCCACCATCGCCGGTCTGCCACCGGAGTATGGACTGTACACGGCCATGGTGACGCCGATTATCGCGGCGCTGTTCGGGTCCTCGTATCACCTGGTCTCGGGTCCGACGACGGCTATCTCCATCGTCGTATTTTCGGCGATCAGCCATCACGCCGAACCGGGTTCACCGGAGTTCGTCGCGCTTGCCCTGACGCTGACCTTTCTCGCCGGCGTCTACCAGCTCGCCTTCGGGGTGGCGCGCCTCGGTGCGCTGGTCAACTTCGTATCGCACACGGTGGTGATCGGTTTCACTGCCGGCGCCGCCATCCTGATCGCGACCAGCCAGATGAAGCACATCCTGGGTATACCGGTGCCCAAGGGGGAGTCCTTCCTGAACACCTGGGTGGATATCTACCACGGGCTCGGTGATATCAACTATGCCCTCCTGGCGATCGCGCTGACCACCCTGGTGGTGGCACTGCTTGTCAAGCTCTACGCGCGACGGGCGCCGAACCTCCTGGTCGGCATGGTCGTCGGCAGCCTGCTGGCCGTGGTCCTGAAACATTACTCAGGCGGTATCCAGCTGGTCGGCGAGTTGCCGGCCCACCTGCCACCGCTGTCGTCGCCGGTGTTTTCCCTGGAGACCATCAAGGCGCTGGCGCCCGAGGCGTTCGCGGTGGCATTGCTGGGGCTTATCGAGGCGGTGTCGATCAGCCGTGCGGTTGCGACGAAGTCCAGCCAGCGCATCAATGCCAACCAGGAATTCATCGGGCAGGGGCTGTCGAATATCACCGGCAGCTTTTTCTCCAGCTACGCCGGTTCCGGTTCCTTCACGCGTTCCGGCATCAATTACGAGGCCGGTGCGAAGACACCGTTGTCTGCGATTTTCGCAGCCTGCATCCTGATGGTCATCGTGCTGCTGATCGCGCCCCTGACCGCCTATCTGCCGGTGGCCGCCATGGGCGGCGTCATCCTCCTGGTGGCCTACAACCTGATCGATTTCCATCACATCAGCGGCATTCTCACGCTGAGCAAGTCGGAATCGAGCATCCTCCTGATCACCTTCTTCGCCACCCTGTTCCTGGAGCTCGAATTCGCAATTTACATCGGCGTGCTGCTCTCGCTGGTGTTTTTCCTTGCCAAGACTTCGACGCCGCAGATTCCCACGCTCACCGTGGATGACACAACATCCAGGAAGCTGATCAATATCCAGAAAAAGCCGTTGAAGCAGTGCCCGCAGCTGAAAATCATCCGCATCGACATGTCCATTTATTTCGGTTCCATCAACCACATCCAGAACCGCATCAGCCAGATCGTGGACAATGAGCGCATCTATCACATCCTGATCGTCGCCAGCGGGGTGAACTTCATCGACCTGGCGGGTGCGGAAGGGCTGGTAGCCGAAAATCTGAAGCTGTCCAGGATGGGTGGTGGACTTTATTTCGTCGGGCTCAAGTCCTCGGTCTATGAATTCGCCGCCAAGTCGGGCTTCATCAAGCGCATTGGCAAGGACAATTTCTTCGACAGCAAGAAGGAAGCCATCCGCGTTATCTTCCAGCGCCTCGACCGGGAGATCTGCAAGACCTGCCAGTCGCTGATCTTCAGGGAATGCCAGTAGCCGTCACTGCGGACGGCGCCGTATCGGCGTTTGCTAGGGCCTGTTCACACCACGCAAATCCTCGCGACGGAGGTCCATTTCGCACCTGACAAGGCGGTGCGAGCGACGTGCACTCGACGTACACCAGCGCGCCCCAACGCCGGCCGCTGCGATAGGGGCCCCGTCCCTTCGGGTTACGGCTGAAAGCCGGATCGACCGGCCATCCGGCCGATCAACCCCCTCCCCCTCAGGGGGAGGGTTGGGGAGAGGGGCGTCAAACAGAAAAACACGTTTATCTATCCCCTCATCCTGACCTGCTCCCGAAGGGAGAAGGAACCCTGCTTTCATACCGCCCGTCCATAGCCTGCTGAGCGCATTGACGTGCAGAGCGATCCGCCGCCTGAAGGCGGGGCTTTACGGATCCCCTGTCGAAGACTCTAAACTTCACTCCGTGCGCCTTGTCTGGCCCGTTCTGGCTGCAGCAACACGGCGGTCTGTGTAGTGTGAACAGGCCCTAGAGCACGGGACCGAACACATGACCGATCGCCGCGGTGGCGGCCATGGCCAGGGTTCCCCAGAAGGTCACCCGAACGCTACCCGTCAGTGCGCTCGCCCCACCCGCCCGCGCGGCGATCGCGCCGAGCATGGCAAGGCACGTCAGTGAGCCCGCTGCGACGATACCGATCAGCCCGTCGAACGGCGTGATGGCGGCGAGCAGCACCGGCAGTGCCGCACCGGCGGCAAACGAGACAGCGGATGCCAGCGCCGCCTGGATCGGGCGCGCCCTGTGGGTATCGGACAGGCCGAGTTCGTCCCGCGCATGCGCTCCCAGCGCATCGTGCGCCATGAGTTGCTCGGCAACGCGTGCGGCCAGCGCCCTGTCGAGTCCCCGCTCGACGTAGATATTCGTGAGTTCCTCGCGTTCGAAGGCTTCGTCCGTTGCCAGCTCGAAGCGCTCGCGCTCCAAATCCGCGCGCTCGGTGTCCGCCTGCGAGCTGACGGAAACGTATTCGCCGGCGGCCATGGACATGGCGCCCGCGACCAGCCCCGCGATGGCGGCAATCAGCAGTTCGTCGCGGCCCGCGTTCGCGGCGGCGACACCGACCACGAGACTGGCGGTCGACACGATACCGTCATTCGCACCCAGTACCGCCGCGCGCAACCAGCCGATCCTTTCACTGTAGTGACGTTCGAAATGTCGTTTTCGCATGAGGTGTGTCCAGGCCCGGATCGGGCGGGCTCGATTGACAGGGTAGTGCTCACAGCGACGGCGTGCATCCATCCCGCGCGATGTACAGGAAATGACGGCTGCCGCGTGAGGACAGGGCGTCCGCAGCGCTCAAGCCGGCAACCTGTCACGGTCCGATGAATAACCGGATTCGGGGCTGTACGCCCGCCGCCGGCGTGCAGCGTGGCGTTTCTCTGCGCCCGTGCGCGGGGTCGGATGTCAGAAAAACGTACCTTCGATCGGTGATGACGCGCTCGCATAGCGTTTGCGCGGGATGCGGCCGGCGCGCCAGGCCTCGCGTCCGGCCTCGATACCTTTCTTCATGGCCGCGGCCATCAGCACCGGATCCCGGGCCCCGGCGATGGCGGTATTCATCAGGACGCCGTCGCAGCCGAGTTCCATGGCAATGGCGGCATCGGAGGCGGTGCCGACACCGGCGTCGACCAGGATGGGTACCGAGGCGTTTTCCACGATGGTGAGGATGTTGTACGGGTTGCGGATTCCCAGGCCCGAACCGATCGGGGCGGCCAGCGGCATGACGGCGACGCAGCCCAGGTCCTCGAAGCGTTTGGCGACGATGGGGTCGTCGTTGGTGTAGACCATGACCTTGAAGCCGTCCTTCACCAGGGTCTCGGTCGCGGACAGGGTCTGCACGATGTCGGGGAACAGGGTCTTCTCGTCACCCAGGACCTCCAGCTTCACCAGGTCGTGGCCGTCGAGCAGCTCGCGCGCCAGCCGGCAGGTGCGCACGGCGTCGGCGGCGGTGTAGCAGCCGGCGGTGTTCGGCAGCAGGGTGTAGCGCTCGGGCGGCAGCACATCCAGCAGGTTCGGTTCGTTCGGATCCTGTCCGATATTGGTGCGGCGTATGGCGACGGTGACGATCTCCGCACCGCTGGCCTCGGTCGCGGCCTGTGTCTCTGCCAGATCCTTGTACTTGCCCGTGCCGACCAGCAGACGCGATCGATAGCTGACGCCGGCGATGACCAGCGGATCGTCGATGTCGGTGGTCGGGCGGGAATGCAGGACAGTGGACATGGGCAGGTAACTCTTGAATACTTGTAAGAAAATAACAGAACAGGGTGTTTCAGCCACCACCGATGGCATGAATGATCTCGACCCGGTCGCCGGGCCGGATCACGTGCTCATCGAAGCGACTGCGGGGGACGATCTCGCAGTTGACCTCCAGGGCCAGACGCCTGTCCGCCATGCCGAGCGACGACAGCAGTTCGGTGGCGCTGGTCTGCTCGGGAATCTGTCGGGTGGTGCCGTTGAGTACGATTTCCATGGTGCTTCGGGGGCCGTATCTTGAGAGGGCATTCTACCGCAAACCGCACGGCAGGACCTCAGGCGAACCGGTGACAGGGAACATAATAGCGTATGGCGCTCATGACGGAAGACATCATCTCCATCGAGGCGGCCGCCACGCTCGACGGACTGCTGTACCAGCGTATCAGACGTACGCCCGACGCACTGGCCTATCGCAGCTACGACCCGGAGGCGAAGCGCTGGCGCGATGCCAGCTGGCGCGAGGTGGGGGACCAGGTCGCGCGCTGGGCTGAGGCCCTCAAGAAGGAAAATCTCGAACCGGGTGAACGGGTTGCAGTCCACCTGCACAACAGCAGGGAATGGGTGTGCTTCGACCAGGCGGCGCTGGCCTGCCGCCTGGTCGTGGTGCCGCTGTATACCGATGACCGGCCCGACAACATCGCCTATATCCTGGAGGATTCGGCGGTCAGGGTGTTGCTGGTGCAAGATGCCGCCGCCTGGAAACGGCTGGCCCCCGCGCTGGCCGGGCAGGAGCACCTGCGACGGGTGCTGATCCTCAATCCCTCGCGTACCGATACGCCGGAGCGGTTGCTGGCGGACCCGCGGGTGCGCTACGTCCCGGACTGGCTGCCGGACACGGCGCCGCCGCTGCGCGAGCGTACCGGCGACCCGCACGCGCTGGCCTCGATCGTCTACACCTCCGGCACGACCGGGCGTCCCAAGGGCGTGATGCTGTCGCACTACAACATGCTGTCGATCGCGCATTCCGCGCTGACTATGATCGACGTCTACCAGGAAGACCTGTTCCTGTCGTTTCTGCCGCTGTCGCACACGCTGGAACGCACGGCCGGCTATTACCTGCCGGTGATGTCCGGCTCCGGCGTGGCCTACGCACGCTCGATCCTGCAGCTGGCCGAGGACCTGCTGAACATCCGCCCCACCGTGATGATCGCCGTACCCCGCATCTTCGAGCGCGTGTTCGCACGCATCCAGGGTCAGATGGAGAAACAGCACGCCCTGAAACGTGCGCTGTTCACGTTGACCGCCGAGGTCGGCTGGCGCCGCTTCCAGCGCCAGCAGCGGCGTGCGGCCTGGCATCCCGCCCTGCTGGTGTGGCCGCTGCTTAACCGGCTCGTCGCCGGCAAGGTCACGGAAAGGCTCGGCGGGCGCCTGCGCCTGGCGGTCAGCGGCGGCGCCGCGTTGTCGCTGCCGGTGGCAAAGACCTTCATCGGGCTGGGTGTGCCCATCCTGCAGGGCTACGGACTGACCGAGACAAGCCCGGTGATCAGTGTGAACGTACCGGAGGACAACGAGCCGGGCAGCGTCGGCGTACCGCTCAAGGGTATCGAGGTGCGCATCGGCGAGAACGACGAACTGCTGGCGAAGACCCCGGGCATGATGCAGGGCTACTGGAACAACCATGTGGCTACCGCCGAGATCATCGACGCCGATGGCTGGCTGCATACCGGCGACCAGGCACGCATCGAGCGCGGGCACATCTACATTACCGGCCGCCTCAAGGACATCCTGGTGATGTCCAACGGCGAAAAGATACCGCCCATGGACATGGAGCTGGCCATCTGCCTGCTGCCCGCCGTGGATCAGGCGATGGTGATCGGGGAGGGCGAACCCTTTCTGTCCGCCATCCTGGTAATGAATCCGGATCAATGGCCGGGACTGGCCGGGCGGTTCGACCTGAACCCGGACGATCCCGGCAGCGTGCAGGACCGGCGCCTGCACAACGAACTGCTCAGGGGCATCCGGGGTACGCTGAAGGACTTCCCGGGATACGCAAAGATCCGCCGGCTCATCCTGACACGCGAGCCGTGGACGGTGGACAACGGACTCACCACGCCGACGCTGAAGGTCAAGCGTGAGAAGGTGATGGAACGGTTCGTGGAGCAGATAGCCGCGGTCTATGCGGAGGGTCCCGATGCAAGAACCTGACGCGCGTGATGGCTGCGCGCCACTCAGGCGGCGCTGGAGATGGTCCCGGGCTCCGGGTCTTCCGCTTCGTGCACGACCACCGGTTCGCCGGCGACCAGGTTATGCCATTCGCTGCACGCCTGGCGTGCCTCCGCGGCGGAGGAAAACGTCCATACCACCTGGCCGGTGTCGGTCATGATGGTCGCGGTCCTGTTCGGCCATTCCTTTATGTATACGCTCATGCCAAGTCTCCGGGTCTCACCGTATTCAGGAAGCTCCGGTTGATTCGTCGTACCGGGCGAACGCGGCTTACGATATATTCAGAGTTACCTCAACATTAATCTACGCAGGGAGTGTGTTGAGACGATGACAGGACCGTTAAGGATTTATGACAGACCGTTCAGCGCTGCGGGGTCTGGGACCGGCCCGGCGATCTCGTCAGGTTCCGATACGTTTATCCGCTAGATGCGAACGCTGAATGTTTCCACCTGGAATGCCTGTGTTCGGCTTGCCGCGCGCACCACCGGCGTGGTCTGCCGGGTTTATCCCCGCCGTTTTTTTGCCTGAATATTACCCGGCGGGTGGCAACGTGATATGCGACGGACCCGGTCGTCTCCGGGTCAGGACGGCCGGCATTTCAGGCGCGCGAACTTCAATTCCTCGTGGATTCGTTCCGTCCTGGCCTCCGGCTTGAGTCCGGGTACAACGGAGAGTATCTGCCGGCGGCAGTCGCCGCAACGCGGCGCTGAACGAACGGTTGGACAGGGACGGCGACAAGTACCGCGAGCAGATGAAGCGCTACCGCGACAAGGGCGTCATGGCGTCGCTCAGCCAGGCCGTGCCGGTGACCGGGCTGGCCGCGCGCGCGTCGAAAACAGGGTCGAGGATTACCGGTACCGGCTCGACCCGGGCCGGCACCGGGGGCGGGAGCTGAGCATATCCGGCGGCCGACCGGCGGGCACGCCCGTTTCACATACCTGTCACAGTCGCCTGTCAGGCTGGCGGTATACAGGCGGGAGACAGGTTATGGAACGGGATGAACGGCGGAACTGGTTTCGATTGCTGATTTTCCTCAGCGGGCTGCTGATCGCGCTCAACATCCTGTCGGGCATTCTCGGGTTCTACCAGCTGATATAGGAAAAGCCCTGCTCCTGCAGCAGCATGATGTCTTCCGCACCGACGGGCACCATCTTTACGAACGGCAGCAGGTCATCGTTCGTCCAGTTGAGCGAGAGCATGGTATTGCCGCAGGCGTGAAAGGCCACGCCATACTGGGACAGGGAGTCTGCGCGCTGTTGCAGCTCGGGCGGAAGCGGGCGTTCCGGCTTCTTGCCGAGCAGGTGCACTCCCGGGCCGAAGGCGACGATCACGATCTGCACATCATCTTCGTATCGGCGCAGTAACTCGCCGGCGGAGAACAGGATATGCTGCAGGTAGTCCGGATCGGCCTTGTTGCACTGGTAGACGATGTTGTGCGCCGATGATTCCTCGAAGTGCGTATCCGTGTGGTGTGCCCGGCTCCTGCCGGTGGCAAGCAGTCCCCCGAACAGTCCAAGGGCCTTGAGTGCCATGCGGCGCGTGCGGCTGGCTGGATGGTCTGGCTTCATGTTGTTCTCCTGTCGACCGGTCTGAAACGCTCCTACAGTATGACGGGATATCGGCAGCTTTGTTCTCGGTCCGGACCGGATGGCGCCCGGGGCGGGACAACAGTACAATCCCGCCCCGGGCGTTCAGGGACTCACGGGCCGCCGGCCGTCCGGCAGGGAAGCGCATCCCGGTTGCCGGCACGGTGGTCCGGCGCGGGTTGTCGGGCGCAAACCGGTACAGCGGGGCGCAGCGACGCTGGCTCGCAGGGCGAAGTACAGGGATGTACAAGTGTCGCGTGAGGCAGGATGCCGGGAGCGACTGTACGGAGTAATCCCAGCACGCAGTGATGGGAATCGCGGTGATTCAAGCACTTATCGCGGGTGTAGTTCAATGGTAGAACTGGAGCTTCCCAAGCTTCAAACGTGGGTTCGATTCCCATCACCCGCTCCAACCCGGGCCATCCCGAATCTATAAAATTTATTAATATGTATATCAATTATATCCCGTTTAATAAATAAGAAATTGATAATATACTTATCATATCTTTCGGGGTGGGATCCTGTGCAAGGCTCCTGATTCATATTGATATTAATGCTGGAGAATTTAGCCATGAAAACGATTGCAACGATAATTTCTGCCGCTTCCCTGGCGGTTGTTTCTGCCTCTGTCTCGGCCTGGGGTTGGGGTGACAACGGCTGGGGTGATGGCTGGGGAGACGGATGGGCCGACGGCGGCTTCAATTTCAACATGAGCGCCGGTGGTCACGGTTACGGCCATGGCTACAACCGTTACTATGACGGCTACGGTCCGTACTACGGCTACGCCCCGTACGGTTACGCCACACCGTTCCAGCCGATCACCGAGCCGACTGAAGCGCAGAAGCAGGCGATTGCCGATCAGCAGGCCCGGTTCGCGGAAGACATGAAGAAGGCCCAGCAGCAGGCAGCCGAGTTCTACGCTGCCCAACCCTACCCCGGCGACATCCTCCAGGCTGAGGCCGATGCGCTGCGCGCGCAGATGGACGCCGAGCGTGACGCCCGCATCAAGGAGATGGATGCGCGCCGGGAAGCGATGCGCAAGGCCGCCGACCGGTTTGACGCTCAGGGCTACCCGGACGACGATTACCGTGCCCGGATCGAAGCCGAGCGTGACGCCCGCATCAAGGAGATGGATGCGCGCCGGGAAGCGATGCGCAAAGCCGCCGACCTCTCCGCCGCCCAGGCCTTCCCGAGCGACGAGTACCGTGCCCGCCTCGACGCGGAGCGTGACGCCCGCATCAAGGAGATGGATGCGCGCATGGAAGAGTTCCGCAAGGCCTCCGAAGCGCGCCGCCAGGCCGCTGAAGAACGTCGCCAGGCGGCGGAAGAGGCCCACAAGGCGCGGATTCAGGAGCACACCGCCAAGGTCGAACCCAAGCAGGGCGTCTGAGTCCGGCAAGTGCCTCGACGGCGCCGACGGGTGCCGGCTCCGAACGGAAAGGGTGTGCGGTAACGCACACCCTTTTTTATTGCCTGACCGGGCAACCTCGAAGCGCGGCCGGCAGATCCGGAACGCACCGCCACCGTCCGGATCACCACCGCACGGCCCCGCCCGGTATCCGCGGGCGGTGCCCGCCATGACGAATCAACCGGGCTTTCCTATACTGTGTCCCACTGTCAGAATACGTCCCTCCGAACGCAAACGACATCAAGGACGGATCCATGGGCAAGTTTCTGAAAATCATCCTCGCCATCGCGGCGACCCTGGCCGTCCTGGTGGTGGTGGCGGCCATCGTCCTGCCGATGGTCATCGATCCGAATGATTACAAGGCGGAGATCACGGACGCGGTCAAGGACAAGACCGGACGCAGCCTGGATATCGATGGTGACATCGGCCTGTCCGTGTTCCCGTGGCTGGGGCTCGAGCTCGGTGCCGTGCGGCTGGGCAATGCGCAGGGATTCGCCGATCCCTACATGGCCAGCATCAATGCCGCGCAGGTCAGGGTGAAGCTCTTGCCGCTGCTGAAAAAACAGCTCGAGGTGGATACGGTGAAGCTGGCCGGACTGAACCTGAACCTGGCGAAAGATGCGGCCGGGCGCACCAACTGGGCGGACCTGACGGCCCAGGCCGGGACGGAGGAACACCACGAGGAGACCGGTCCGGCCACGACGGCGGGCCTCGGCGGCCTGGCGGTGGGCGGCATCGACGTCACGGATGCACGTATCGTCTGGGACGACCGTTCGACCGACAGCCGCTACGTGATCGATGACCTGTCGTTCACCACCGGCGGGATCGCCGCGGGCCAGTCCTTCGATCTCGATTTGCGCTTCAAGGTGGCCGCGCAGGCGCCGGCCGTGGCCAGCCAGTTCGAACTGAGCGGCAACGTGTCGCTCGCACCCGAGCTCAAGGGCCTGGAGATCAAGGACGCCCTGCTCAGCGTCCAGGCCCGGGGCGACGGGGTGCCCGGCGGCGAGACCCGCGCGTCGCTGAAATGCGATCTGGCGCTGGACCTGGAAGCGCAGACGCTGCACCTGCCGAACCTGGTCCTGGAGGCACTGGGCCTGAATGTCACCGGCAATGTGGACGGCAGCGGCATCAACGGCGAGACACCGCAATTCAGCGGTGCGTTCAAGGTGGCCGGTTTCGCGCCGCGCGATGTCATCAAGGCCCTGGGCCAGCCGGCGCCGTCGACCGCGGACCCGGGCGTGCTGGCCAAGGCCGACGCGGCGCTCGACTGGGATGCCTCCACGAAACACTTCGCGGTCAAGACGCTTTCGCTGCACCTGGACGACACCACCGTGACCGGCAAGGCGCGGGTCGATTCGTTCGACGCACCGGCCATCACCTTCACACTGGCCGTCGACAGTTTCGACCTGGACCGCTACCTGCCGCCGCCGGCGGAGGGCGGGGCGGCGGCGGAAAAACCGGCCGCCGGCGAGGAAGGACCGCCGTCGCTGGAAGGCCTGCGCGCACTCAACCTCAACGGCAAGGTCACGGTCGCCGAGATGCGCGCGTTCAATCTCCAGTATCACGACGCCGAATTGCAGGTGACCTCACGCGACGGCGTGCTGCGCATGCACCCGATCGGCGCGAAGCTCTACGGCGGCAGCTACGACGGTGACATCACGCTCGATGCCAGCCGCAAGACACCGCGCATCTCCGTCGACGAGCACGTCCGCGCGGTGCAGGCCGGCCCCCTGCTCAAGGACCTGATGGGTGACGACAAACTGCTGGGCACGGCCAGCATGAACGCGAAGTTCTCCGGTACCGGGCTGACGCCGGAGGCACTGCGCCGCAGCGCGAACGGCACCGCGTCCTTCTCCTTCACCGATGGTGCCGTGAAGGGAGTGAACATCGCCGCGCTGATCCGTCAGGCGCGCGCGGCGCTGAAAGGCCAGCCGGCCGCGACCCAGGACGGGCCCAACCAGACCGACTTCGCCGAACTCAAGGGCACGGTGAACGTGGCCAACGGGCTGGCGCGCAACGACGACCTGACGCTGCAGTCGCCGCTGCTGCGTATCGCCGGCGCCGGCCAGACCAGCCTGGTCGACGAGTCCATCGACTACACCCTGACCACCAAGCTGGTCGGCTCACTCGAGGGGCAGGGCGGCCAGGGCCTGGAAGACCTGAAAGGGGTGGCGATACCGGTCAAGGTGAGCGGCAGCTGGAGCAAGCCGAGCTACAGGCCGGACGTGGCGGCCGCGCTGGGCGAGGCGGCGAAGGCGAAGGTCAAGCAAAAGATCGAGGAGAAGGTCCAGGAAAAGATCCAGGACAGGATCGGCGACCAGTTCGGCGACAAGCTCAAGGGATTGTTCAAGTAGACGCGGACCGCGCGTGTGCGGACGCTGCTGGCCTGCCTGCTGTGTTGCCCGGCCATGGCGCTGGCCGGTGCGATCCTGGACTCATCGGTCACCCTGGAAAACGGCGTCTACCGGATCGCGGTGGACGCGCGCATCGAGGCGCCGCCGGGCATCGTGCACCGGCGGATTACCGATTATGAACACCTGTCCAGCATCAACCATGCGATCAAGGAGAGCCGGATCATCCAGACCTTCGGCCCCGACCGGCAGCGCGTACATTCCGTCATCAATGCCTGCATCCTGTTTTTCTGCCGCCGGGTCACGCAGGTGCAGGACATCGTGAAGCACGACGCGGACCGGGTCGAGGCCAGCATCCTGCCGGCGCGCAGCGACTTCAGCTACGGCCATGCCCTGTGGCGGCTCGAGGCGGACGGCCCGGATACCCTGATGCATTTCTCGGCGCAGCTGGTGCCGTCGTTCTGGGTGCCGCCCCTGATCGGCCCCTGGCTGTTCGAGAACAAGATCGTCGGCGAGCTGCTGGAGAGCGCGGAGGTCATCGAGGCCGACTGGCGCGCCCGGGAGCGGCCATGACCCCGCGGCGCTTCACCGCCGCGCTGCTCGACTGGTACGCGCGCGACGGACGCAGGGACCTGCCCTGGCAGGTCGAGCCCACACCCTACCGGGTCTGGGTATCGGAGATCATGCTGCAGCAGACGCAGGTGGCCACCGTCATTCCCTATTACCTCCGTTTCATGCAGCGTTTCCCGGATATCGGCACGCTGGCGGCCGCCGGGCTGGACGCGGTGCTGCACCACTGGTCGGGGCTGGGCTATTACGCGCGGGCGCGCCACCTGCATGCGGCCGCGCGGCAGGTCGTCGCGCGCCATGGCGGTCTGTTCCCGGACACGCTGGAGGCGGTCATGGCACTGCCGGGCGTGGGTCGCTCCACGGCCGGGGCGATCCTGGCGCTGGCCCGCGGGCAGCGGCACCCGATCCTCGACGGCAACGTCAAACGGGTGCTGGCACGGTTCCATGCGGTCGAGGGCTGGCCGGGACAGACCGGGGTGCAGCAGCGGCTGTGGGCACTGGCCGAGGCCTGTACGCCGCGCGCGCGCGTGGCCGACTACACCCAGGCGATCATGGACCTCGGCGCCACCCTCTGCACGCGCGGCCGTCCGGCCTGCGACCAGTGCCCGGTGCGTGCCGGCTGCGCGGCGCGCCGGACCGGCCGCCAGGCCGACTATCCGGCGCCCCGCCCCGCCCGGGTGCTGCCGGTGCGCCCCGTCATCCTGCTGCTGCTGGTCAACCCGGCGCACGAAGTGCTGCTGGAGCGGCGCCCGCCGACCGGGATCTGGGGCGGCCTGTGGAGCCTCCCCGAACTGGAGGCGGGCTCCGACATCGGCCGCTGGTGCGCGCGGCGGCTGGGGCTGTCGATCCGGCGGAGCGAACGCTGGCCGGTCATGCGCCATACCTTCAGTCATTTTCACCTGGATATCACGCCGGTACTGGCGCAAGTCGTCGATTCGGCCGGCGCCGTCATGGATGCCGGCCGGCGGGTCTGGTATAAACCGGGGCAGGCGGAAGAACGCGGTCTGGCGGCGCCCGTGGAAAAACTTCTCGCGCAGTACACCGACGGACAACACGAGAGAGCAGGCGATGACGAGAACCGTGCAGTGCGTAAAGCTGGGCCGGGAGGCCGAAGGCCTGGACCGGCCGCCCTATCCGGGTGAGCTCGGGCAGCGCATCTACGACCATGTCTCCAAGGAAGGCTGGCAGCTGTGGCTGCGCCAGCAAACCATCCTGATCAACGAACACCGCATCTCGCCCATCGATCCCGAGGCGCGCAAGTTTCTGGAAAGAGAGATGGAGCAGTTCTTTTTCGGCGGCGGCTCCGACGTGCCGGGCGGCTTCGTCATGCCGGACAAGTCCTGACGGGTGTGGCGGAGCGGATCGGGCGGTCGATGAAGGGCATCATCCTCGCTGGCGGCAAGGGCTCGCGCCTGTATCCCCTGACACGCGCGGTCAGCAAGCAGCTGATGCCGGTCTATGACAAGCCGCTGATCTACTACCCGCTGTCCATCCTGATGCTGGCCGGCATCCGCGAGATCCTGGTGATCTCCACGCCGCAGGATTTGCCGAACTTCCGGCAGCTGCTCGGCGACGGCAGCCAGCTCGGGCTCGCGTTGCGCTATGCCGAGCAGGCCCGTCCGGGCGGACTGGCCGAGGCGTTCCTGATCGGACGCGAGTTCATCGATGGTGGTCCGGTGAGCCTGATCCTGGGCGACAACATCTTCTACGGCCACGGCCTGATGCGGACCCTGAAGCAGGTGGCGAGCCGGCAGGAGGGCGCGACCGTGTTCGCCTACCCGGTGCGCGATCCCGAACGCTACGGCGTACTGGAGTTCGACGCCGAAGGCCGGGTGCGGGGCATCGAGGAAAAGCCGGCACGGCCCAGGTCGCGTTTCGCGGTCACTGGGTTGTACTTCTACGACGCGCAGGTCACCGGCATCGCCGAGGGCCTCACGCCGTCGGTACGCGGCGAGCTAGAGATCACCGACGTGAACCGGGCCTACCTGGAACAGGGCCGGCTCGAGGTGGTACGGCTGGGGCGTGGCACGGCGTGGCTGGATACCGGCACGCACGAATCGCTGCTGCAGGCGGCGACCTATATCGAGGCGATCGAACAGCGCCAGGGGCTCAAGGTCTCGTGCATCGAGGAGGTCGCTTACCGCATGGGCTATATCACGGCCGACCAGCTGGAACGCCTCGCCGCGCCGCTGTCCGTCAACAGCTACGGGCAGTACCTGTTCGATATCCTGAAGGAAGGCAAGGAGGCATGAAGGTTACCCCGACCGCGCACCCCGAGGTGCTGCTCATCGAACCGGACGTGTTCGGCGATGCGCGCGGTTTCTTCATGGAGACCTTTCACGCGGCCAGATACGGTGCGGCCGGGCTGCCGGCCAGCTTCCCGCAGGACAACCATTCCCGCTCCGCGGCCGGCGTGCTGCGCGGCCTGCACTACCAGCTGCGTAACCCGCAGGGCAAGCTGCTGCGTGCGGCCACCGGCGCCGTGTACGACGTCGCGGTCGACATCCGCCGGGGCTCGCCGCGCTTCGGCCAGTGGGTCGGTGTCGAACTGAGCGGGGACAACCATCACCAGCTGTATGTCCCGCCCGGCTTCGCGCACGGCTTCTGCGTGCTCGGCGAACACGCCGACGTGATCTACAAGTGCACCGCGCTCTATGCGCCGGACGACGAGTATGGCATCGCCTGGGACGATCCCGACCTGGCGATCGACTGGCCGGCGCTCGATTTCAGCCTGTCGGACAAGGACCGGTGCTTCCCGCGGCTGAAGGACAGCCACCACCTGCCGGACTATACGGGCGCCGCGTGAAGATACTGGTGACCGGCGCGGACGGTCAGCTCGGCAGCGAGGTGGTCGCGCGCCTGCGACCGACGGGACACGCGCTGGTGCTGCCGAGTATCGCGGAACTGGATTTACTGCGCCCCGGGGACATCGCGGCGGTTGTGGCGGAGCATCGTCCGGACCAGATCATCAACTGCGCGGCCTATACCCAGGTCGACAGGGCGGAGAGCGAGGCGGATGCGGCCTTCACCATCAACCGCGATGCCGCCGGGGCGCTGGCCGCATCCGCGGTGGCAACAGGCGCGCGCCTGCTGCACGTCTCGACGGATTTCGTCTTCGACGGGGCGCAGCGCGTGCCCTACCTGGAGACGGATACGCCCAACCCGCTGGGCGTTTACGGCCGCAGCAAGCTGGAAGGCGAGCAGGCGGTGCTGGCGGCGCTGCCCTCGGCCGTCGTGCTGCGCACCGCCTGGGTGTTCGGGGTGCACGGCCACAATTTCGTGAAGACCATGATCAGGGCGGCGCTGGCCGGCCGGCCGCTGCGGGTGGTCGACGACCAGTTCGGCACGCCGACCTGGGCGGCGGACCTCGCCGGTGTGATCGTGCGGCTGATCGACACCGATGCCGGCGGCCTGTTTCACTTCACCAGCCGCGGCCGGACGAGCTGGCACGGCTTCGCCGTGGCCATCCTGGAGGAGGCCGCGCGGCTCGGATTCGCGCTGCAAACGCAGACCGTCGAGCCGATCCCGACCTCGGGCTATCCGACCCCGGCGCGCCGCCCGGCCAGCTCGATGCTCGACTGCGGCAAAATCGTGTCCCTGCTGTCGCTGGATCCGCCCGACTGGCGCGACAGCCTGAAATCGATGCTGGGAGAACTGAAAGCATGCGCAGACTGCTTGTAACCGGCGGCGCGGGGTTCATCGGCTCCAACTTCGTCCGCCACTGGCTGGCCAGGCACCCGGGGGGGCGTCTCGTCAACCTCGACCTGCTGACCTATGCCGGCAACCTGGAGAACCTGGGGGACGTCGAGGCCTCGCCGGACTACCGCTTCGTGCAGGGCGACATCGGCGACCAGACGCTGGTCGAGGCTCTGCTGGCGGAGGAGCGCCTCGATACCGTCATCAATTTCGCCGCCGAGTCGCACGTGGACCGCTCCATCCTCGGGCCCGATACCTTCATCGCCACCAATGTCGTGGGCACCTTCGCGCTGTTGGAGGCCGCCAGGGCGGTGTGGGGCGATTGCACGCAAAACCAGCGCTTCCTGCACGTGTCGACCGATGAGGTCTACGGCAGTCTGGCGCCGGACGAGGCGCCGTTCGACGAGCGGCATCCGTACGCGCCGAACAGCCCGTATTCGGCGTCGAAGGCGGCGTCCGACCACCTGGTGCGCGCCTACCACAAGACCTACGGCCTGCCCGTGCTCACCACCAACTGCTCGAACAACTACGGTGCCTACCAGTTTCCCGAGAAGCTCATCCCGCTGACGATCCTGAACGCGCTGGAGGGCAAGCCGATCCCGGTCTACGGCGACGGTGGCAACGTACGCGACTGGCTGTATGTCGAGGACCACTGCAGCGGCATCGAGGTGGTGCTGGCCGGCGGCGCGCCGGGTGAGGTGTTCAACATCGGCGGCTACAACGAATGGCGCAACATCGACATCGTGCGGTTGATCTGCGACCGGCTGGACGAACTGCGCCCGGGCGCGGCGCCCTACCGTGAGTTGATTCGCTTCGTCAACGACCGACCGGGCCACGACCGGCGTTATGCCATCGACGCCACGCGCATGTGGGATCGGTTCGGCTGGGCGCCGGCCCACGACTTCGCCGCGGGCATCGAGGCGACGCTCAACTGGTATCTCGAGCACCGCGACTGGTGCGAGCGCGTGCGCAGCGGCGAATACCGCAGCTACTACGAGCGCCAGTACGGCACCGGCTGAGACGGGGAACGTCGGGCGCCATTTGCCGTGTAAACAGGGACTTGTGCCGGGGCATCTTGACTCCGGCCAAGCGAGCGGCTTTAATACGCCGCTCGCCTCCACGCACGGCCAGGTAGCTCAGTTGGTAGAGCAGGGGACTGAAAATCCCCGTGTCGGCAGTTCGATTCTGTCCCTGGCCACCATATTTATCAACGAGATAAAAGTTTTCTTCTGTTAATCCCTGTGTCACTCGGTACACTTTCGGTACACCTGTACGGAAGACG